>ULTU01069972.1_pt1 | contig 13247 bp, 16 predicted proteins | sample 1957861 | NCBI WGS metagenome assembly ULTU01 (sample SAMEA4835742, study PRJEB28245) | human gut metagenome | biome: gut microbiome; material: fecal sample | place: Denmark | collected 2008
AATAATTACAACTGCTACCCAACCTCCTGCAACTATTGCAGAAATAATAGCTTTTGTTGCAGCAATTATTGCCTTTACTGTTGCTATTGTTGCTTTCACAGTTACCTTAACTGCTTTTATAGTTAATTGTGCTGTTCTTTTAGCAATCATTATTGCTCTTTTACTTGCTTTAAAACTTTGTTTTGCCACTTTTGCACTATTTTTAGCAACTTGTTCAGATGTTTTTATTCCTTTTTTAGTAAGTTTAGCTCCATTCTTTGCATATTTAATGCTTTTTTGAGTTCCATTCTTTATTGTTCGTTTTTTTACTGCATTTTTAATTTGCTGTGCTTTCTTCTGTTTTATTTTAGATTTAATGTTTGATATTTTTTCTTTACTTTTTATGATATTCTGTTTTGTATTTTCTAATGATTTTTTCCCTATTTCATTACTCTTTGTTGCACCTTTTCTTGATAGATAACTTATATCATTTTGAATATGATTACTTGCATAATTTTCTGCTGAAGTATTTTCTTCTTTTGATGTAAATTCATTTAATCGTTCTTTTGTAGTTACTAAATTGTTTTTAAAGTTTTGTGTTTGTACTACTTTTTTATCTAATTGTTTTATTATACTTTTTTCTTTTAACTTTATATCTGGCATTTATACCACCTCCAGACTTTTATATTTTCTTTGCTATAATTACCATTCTTCCATTCTTTTGTGAATATTCACAAGTAGATAATGTAATTAGCTTATCTCCATAATTCACTTTGACATTTGTATTGTAAAACTCATAATTTCGACATTTTTCTACAAATGAATTAAAATCATTTTCATCATAAAACTTTGTATAATTATAATATTTAAAGCCTTTATCAGAATAAGCAACTGTTTTAAATGCAAATACTATTTCATAATCATTTTCAATAGTTTTATTATCTTCTAATGTATAAAACTTAATATATTTGTGGTTCTTATAATAATTATAATTCTTGTAATTATCTAAATTAGAAAACATTGTACTATTCTTCATGTGATGACCATATATAATTAAGTTATCACTTGTTTTCAAATTACAATGCTCTGCTAAATATGGAGTTCCACTACTTGAATAATTTTTATAAACATTTCTATGAAGATAGAAATCTCCATTTTGCATAACAGGATAATTTATATTTGTTCCATCAATTTTAATCCACCCAATTATGTCTGTATTTATTTTTAAAATGCTTTCTAAATTGTAATTTCCAACATTTTTAGATGATAAATTACTTGTTTCATTTTTAAAATTGTCTGTAATTTGATTTTGGGCGATCGTTTTTTCTTCTTCCTGAACTACTTCCTGCAATTCTTCAAATAATTCATTTTCTTTCTTATTTTCTGCAATTTCTTTTATAAAAAAATAACTACTAATAGCTAAAATAACTATTAGTAGTATTAAAACCAAACTATATATTTTATTCATTAAGACTCTCCTGGTTTAGTTGTCATCAGCCTATATAGTTCTGTATTTTTTGGAAATTTATTAACAAAAGGAACTAATGATGAACCTACTTTTATAAGTCCTTCTCCTGCTCCTACATTTGTTATGAAGCTCATCTGTAAATCAGATATATTTAATAATTTTGCAAGTTCAATTCTATCTGTACTTGCTTGATTAAGCATTATTATAAATTCAGAGTTTGCAAGCATAGTTCTAGCAGTATGACTTTGTAATAAATCTTCAACATTTTGTGTTATACCTGTGCAGAAAGCTCCATATTTTCTAACTCGTTTCCAAAGTGTAAATAAGAAATTTGCAGAATATTCATATTGGAATAATAAATATATTTCATCAATAAAAATATATGTATTCTTTCCTTTTGTTCTATTAGCAGTAATTCTATTCAATATAGAATCCAATACTACTAACATTCCTATTGGTTGTAATTGTTTTCCTAGCTCTAAAATATCATAGCATATCAAACTATTAGATGTATTTACATTAGTGTTCATAGCAAATGTATTTAAAGAACCATTTGTAAATAATTCTATTGCAAGTGCTATTTCTTTTGCCTCATCTTCTGGTTGTTTCAATAGTTCTTCTCTAAAATCTTGCAGAGTTGGTGGTATTCCTTGATAATTTCCTTGTTGGAATACTCTATAAACATTTGCCGTACATCTATCAATTATTGATTTTTGTTTCGGTCCGAGATTTCCACTACCAATTAGTTGTTCACACAAAGATAATATAAATTCAGATTTTAATATTACTGGATTTGCTCCATCTCCATATTGAGAGTTCATATCCATTGCATTTATGTGATTATTACTTACTGCTGATATTTTAATTACCTCTCCACCTAAAGATTTAACAAGTGGTGCATATTCGGATTCTGGGTCTATTAAAATAATGTCTGCATTTGGATCTCGTAATCTTATTGAAGTTATTTCTTGCTTTCCTGCAAATGATTTACCACTACCAGATACTCCCAAAATGAATGAGTTTCCATTTAAAAGTTGTCTTCTATCTGCAATAATCATATTTTTACTAATAGCATTTTGACCATAAAAAATACCATTCTCGTGCCTAATTTCTTGCACTTTGAATGGCATAAATACTGCTAAACTTTCAGTAGTTAAAGTTCTTACTGCATCTATTTTTCTAACTCCAAACGGTAATACTGTGTTAAGTCCATCTAATTGTTGAAATCTTAATATTCCAAGCTGACATAGATTTTTACTAGCTATTTTTAAAATTGCATCTGTCACACTTTCTAATTTTTCTTTTGATTCTTCTGTTATTACCATTGTAATAACTCCTAAAAACATTCTTTGGTCACGAATAGTCAAGTCATCTAACATTTCTTTTGAGTCATTTCTTTGTTGTTCCATATCATAAGGTATTATTGCAGAAAAATTATTTTGAGCATTCTGTTTTCTCTGCCAGTTTGTAATATTAGTTTCTACACCTAATCTACGATTTTCTGCCTCTTTTACTGCCTCGTCCATTGGTATTGGAATAACATCTATTGATAACATCATGTTTTTATTCAAATCTGTAAGTTCTGTTACCATATCATCATTAATAAAACTTGCATATTCTTTTAGGAATAATACTCTACCATATCTATCTCCCATTTTAAAATAATCTCTTTCAAGTTCTACTGTGTCAGGACAAATAAAATCTTTGAAATTATGACCTTTTTTCATTGTTTCGTGTATATCAAACCTAAAAGAAGTTTCTTCTCCTGTTCTATAAAAGTCGTGTGCTATTCTTAATCTTTCTTTTGCATCTAATTCAACGCATTTTGAACCTAATGTATTAAATCTGCTTATCAATTCACTACCTGCTCTATTAAAATAATTTCGAGCTTCTTCGACATTTTTCTTATAAACAGATATTGTTATTATCTTTTCTTGCACTATCTCATTTGCATTTTTTGCTTGAGATATAAGCATTTTGTTATATTCTTTTCTATAATCATTAAGTTCATCATTACTTTCATCTAGTAATATTGTTTTTTCAAAATCTAATTTATTTATTCTTCTATTATTTATTGTAATTTTAGTTATTGCTCCAACATCTAATGAATTTAATAAATCAGAATAATCTAAAAACATTGCTTCTTTATCTTCTTTACTAGCAACTGCATAATTAATATCCATAAACTTAAATGATTTTGAAAATTTATTTTTACTTACTTGAAAAATTCCATCTTCCCATATTGCTTTTATCGGAATAATATCCTGAACACATCTCGGTATTTTGAATTTTTCTTTATCTAATTTAAAAATCTTATTAAGAGTTCTCATTATTTTTTACCTCCTTTTTCTTCTTTTTATCTTTCTTTTCTTTCTTCTTTTTCTGTGGTTTTAGCAAACTTTGTTTTAACTTTTTATCAATAGTTGGTTTAAAGTTTTGGGCATATATATTTGTTGCTTTAAATGTTAATTTTTTAGGTGTCAAAAACTCTGATTTTATTACTGCAACAATAAACTTTTCTGCTGTCATTCCGTTATATTTAACAAATCCAAGTACAGCAAAAGGTGCAGCACCTAATATACAAACCCACGATAAAGTTTCCAAACCTAAATATGGTTTAAGTGCAAAATATAAAACAACTGCAACAATACAAGCTATTACAGAAAAAATGAACTGCCTTAAAGACAGTCCAAAAAATATACTCTCACTAAATTCTCTAATATCTTTGTTTATTTTTACTTCCATCTATCTTGCCTCCTTATTTCTTTTTGCTTTTGTTTTTTTCTCTTGTTCCAACTTATCTCTTGCTTCTTCAAGTATGTATTCGTCTATCATTTTGTAATCTTTAACTTCAATCTCTCCTTGTTGTAATTTTATAAGTCTGTCAATAATTTTTTCTCTTAAATCAGGATTACACTTATCTAAAAATATTCCCATTGTAGTTGCAAGTGGTGTCATTGATGGATTTTGGTAATCATATATTTTCAAATCTGTCATTCCACTTTTGGTATTTATATCAACTATAACATCTGGTAGATCTTCAAACTTAATTACTACCTCATCACATCCATCATCAACATATAATAATTTTTCCTTATCTTTTAAAATTTTCATAACTTCTTCAACACTATAAAATTGATAATCTTCCATAATTTTATCTTCCTCCTTCTCACTAAAAGTATCAGCTAAATTTTCTCCTGCTAAAACTCTTTTAAAATCTGTTTTTGCTTTTTCAAAATCTGTCAAATAATAATAACCATATTGCCAATCAATCTTGTTGTCTTTAATTTCATATCCAAAACCAATAACATATTCATTATTCATTTTTACAAAAGTAATAGGTTGTTCTTTTCTATAACCAACATCAATTACATAAGCATTTTCTAATTGTCTTGTTTCACTCATAAAGCATTCCTCCTATAATCCCATCATTTCTCTAACAATTCTATCTGACATTCTAATAGTTCCTACCAGAACTAACATATTAAATATTAGCTCTCCAACATATTTCCATACCATAGTAACTGTTGCAGCACCAGTATCAACACTCGGCGAGGTTGTTACAAATGCTGAAAAGATTACACAAGCTAAAACTATAATTGCACCTTCTAAACAAACTGCTATATAACTCTTTAAAAAGCTCTTTCCTATATTTTGTGTTCCTTCTCCTGCAAAAGATGATAATGGTATTGGAGCTATTGCTGTGTACATATATAATTTAAAAAATCTTCCATATACTGTTAGAATTAAAATAAATGATAATACTGTTACAAAAAGTCCACCTAATAGTGTAACTGCCCATAAAGGAATACTCTCAAAAAATCCACATTTATTGATTGCATCAATAATTGATTGTGGCAGAGTCATAGCACTTGCTTGAAATGAACTTTTCGCCATAATTGTTGTTACTATTCCCTGTATTATCTTAAATACTGCTAACATTAGTTCTAATCCATAAGTAACAATTCCTTTTGCTATTGCAAATCTTAAAAATAGTTTTAATGCTTGTTCTGGTCTTTTTAGTTCTGAAAAATTAGTACAAGTTCTTGCTACTCCAACAACAAAAAATAAAACAAGTAATGCTAAACCTATTGCTTGTAAAGCTCCATTTATATTTAAAATAATATTCCATATTGCTCCACCTTTGAAATCTGCTGGACTTTGTGTAACTAACATATAAATTTCTGATAATTTACCATTCCATGTATCTAATGCGTTCTGTAAATTTCCTACAATCCAATTCACATCTAGCACCTCCATTCTAAATTTAATTTATTAAGGCAGATAAACTGCCTTAATTTTTATCCACCTGTAATAATATTTAAAATTTCTTTTGCAAATGTAATTACCACTCCACCTGCTAATGTCATTATTCCATTTGCTCTTTGTGTTGGATCATGAGATTTTAAACTCATACCTACTTGAACAATTCCAAAACCTAAAATAATCATTCCAACTGCTCTTATTAAGCCAAATATAAAATTAGATAAATTATTAACAATAGCTATTGGGTCATCTGCTGCGAATGAGTGAATTTGTTGTGCTACATTTAATGCAATAACATAACCTATAATTATTGCTCCTCTTTTTAATGTTTTCTTTAAAAATACTTTAAAATTTCCTTTTTTCTTATTTTCCATATCAAAAATCCTCCTTAATTTTTATTTTTGGGTACAAAAAAAGACCAAAGTATATTTGTTAGATATAACTTTGGTCTTTTAGATACTATTAGCATTATTCGTATCTTCTTTGTACATATTTTCAATTTCTTCACTTGATAATAATTCAATATCAAGTTCATTTGTTTCTAAATCTATAATTTCTTTTGTATCAATTTCTATATCATCTAAATTAAATGATATTGTTCCTATTGAATTTTCTGTTCCTCCATGTAGATATGGTTTTATTTCTTTATTTCCAATAGGTGTATTTATACTATTAAAATGTTCTTTTAGATTAAATTTAAAGTCTTTTACAGGTCTTTCCCCTCTAATAAATAGTAAAGCATAATTATTGTCTAGCATTCTTACCTCATCTGGTGTCAATAGTTCTCTACCTGCAATTTGGTCATTTGTAGAATAACTGCCATGTGAACCATAACTCCTACCATAAGTATTTGTATCTATTGTTTCTTTTCCTAATAACTCACTAACATACTTATGTGTGCTTTGTTCATTACCACCTAAATATAAAAACTCATCACAATTTCCAACTATACTTTCCCATTGCTTTTCAAATAGAGCTTTTAATTGTGCTAAATTTTGCAATATTATAGAAACAGATACCTCTCTTGACCTCATTACTGATAATATTTTATCAAAGTCATCTGGTAGGCTTACATTTGCAAATTCGTCCATTACAAAGTGTACATGAACTGGCAAACTGCCACCATATTTATAATCTGCTAAATAAAATAATTGTTGGAAAAGTTGTGTATATAAAACACTAACTAAAAAATTAAATGATGTATCATTATCTGGAATAATTGCAAATAGTGCAACTTTCTTTTCTCCTAAACTTGGCAAGTCTAGTTCATCTGTTTGTGTAAGTTGTGCCATACTCTCTAAATTAAATTTTTCAAGTCTTGCAGCAAGAGTTACTTGTATTGATTTTAATGTTTTAGCTGAACCTGAATGATATGCTCTATAATATTTTAAAGCAATATGTTCTGGGTTTCTTGTTTCTAATCTATTAAATAACATATCAAGAGGACTAACATATTCGTCATCATCTTCTTTAACATCTCCTGCTCGTAGTAATTCCATTACCATTACAAAGTTTTGTTCTTCTTCAGGAGCTTCATATTTCAAATAAAATATTAAAGCTAAAAGCAACATACTTGCAGCAGTATCCCAAAATGGGTCGTTTGTGCTACTTCCTTTTGGTGTTGTTGATTTAAAAAGGTTTGTTACTAATTTTTGAACATCATTATCTGTTTTTATATATACAAACGGATTATAGCAATGCGATTTCTCCATATTTATTAAGTCTAATACTTTAATTTCATATCCGTTCTTTTTCTAATAAATAACCTGTATCTCTTACAATTTCTCCTTTTGGATCAAGTATAACATACGAGGTTGCACATTGCATTACATTTGGCTTACAATAACTAAATGTCTTTCCTGCACCAGAACCACCAATAACTAATACATTAACATTTCTTCTATGCTTTCTTCCATTTAATCCAACAGAAACATTTTTAGTAAGCAACTTATTATAATTATTAGGTTGTTTGTATTTTTTATTTAATTCCTTTGCCTCGCCCCACTTGGCTGAACCATTTTCTTCTCTCCTCCTATAATTCTTTCTAGTTGATTCATATAATAAGATTGAAAATATATAAATAATCAAAAAAATAAGAATAGTTCTAATACTATTCTCTACAATAACTATTTTAAATGGCTGATTTAATGCTACACTACCATTTTTTATTATTTCTATAAGTCCACCTTTAGTATAAGGAGCTAAAAGGAGAGCAATCCAAATAATTGGAATAATTCCTATTACATACAACACTCTCATAATTCTTTTTTCATCTTGCTTCATTGCTTGTAAATTTTCCCTTTGCAGTTCTATTTAAAGATAACATCTTTTTATTTACAGGGGCTTTTAACAATTTTGACATTAACTTATCTATGATTTCTATATCAACATTTTCTTGTATTTTTATATTTCTAAATTCATTTAATGCATTTAATATTAGTCGATAATCATATTTATCTAAATTAATTGTTCTCATTTCTTCCATTGAACACTCCTCCTTATCTACTTGATTTTGATTTTGCTTTTTTATTATTTTGAACAGGTGCTATATTTACTTTAACCTTTTCTTTAGATTTTTGTTCATCTAATTTCTTTGCTTCAACTTTAAGTTCTGCAAGTTCTTTCTTTACAGATGGTTTCTTTGCTCCTTTAGATACCCCTTCTTGCATTTTGGAAGTCGTTGAGGAAGGCTCTGACAGAGGGTCTTTTTCCGTCTTTGCCATATTGAAATTTACTTTTGAGGTTTCTTCTGTCTGTATAGGCTTTTTAAAAAGTAAATCTTCTAATTGTTGTTCCTTTGATTTTTCTGGAATCCCCTTTTCTCTTTTTTCTGCCTCTCTATCTTCAATAGATTTTGTAATAACTGTATCCATTCTTGCTGTATCTGTTGTTGTTAGTTTAAATCTTTCAACAATTCTATTTATTCTTGAAGCATCTTCATCTTTAACCATAACATCAACCATTCCATCAATATCTTTGTTATTTCTATTGATTAAAGCACAATATGAAATACCATAATTTTTTGCCTCTCTTGCAAATGTTTTTAAATCTTCTCTGCTTACCGTAAATATTTTTAAAGGCTTTCCTGTTTTTAACATATTATTAAGTCTAATTTTTCCTTTTGTTTGTTTTTTATCTTTCATAATAGTATAAATCATTGCAGCAACATTCTTTGCTCCACTACCAGTTAGTCTTGCCAAAATTTCAAATCCCTCTAAACTTAATCTTACTACTTGTTCTGATACATCTCCATTAACACTCATATATCATTTACTCCTTTCCTTTTTTTCTTTTCTCTTTTTTTCTCTCTTTTGTTTCTTTTTCCATTTCTTCTTGTGTATCTAATTCAGATAAATTATTATCTATCTTCGGTACTCTTGTTTTAATATCTTCACATAATTCCACCCTCTTTCTTAATTTAACTAATTTATCATTTAAAGATGAAATCTGCTCTGCATATTCGTGCATTTCATTTCCATCTTTTGATAACTTTCTTTTTGCCCAAAGTCTTTCTCTTTGGTCTAGTATTTCTTTTATTTTAAAATTCACATCATCTTGATAGTTACTTAATTCTTCAAATGTTTTTATTTTATGTATTGCTAAAAATCTTGCTTCTTCAGATAATTGTTCCATTCTTGAAACATCTGCTCTAATACTTGGTGGTAATCTTTGTTGTGGTACATTATCTGGAAAAACTTTTAGCAAATAACAATAATGATAATATAAAGCAATAAATCCTTTCGCTTTGGCTCTTTTGTGCCTTTTAGCAAAAGGATAATTAACTTTTCTATAATTATAAACATTTTCTATAAACGGAACTCGAACTGCTTGTTCTTCTATTATTCTTCTTTTTATATTTTCTATTGAATAATTTTCTCCATATCTTCTTTCTATTCTAATATTTCTTTTATAAGGTTCTTTTCTTATACTAATTTTATTAGATCTAAAAATAATTTCATAATCTAATTTTTTCATTAGGTATAAAAAGTCATCATAAGAATATGCTTGTCTAATTGCTAAATCTAAATCTCGTTTTGCATTATTAGAATAGTTGTCAGTATATAAAGATTTCTTATAAAAATTATCATAATTCATTTTTTTCTTTGTTGCTTTTTCTTCTATTACACTTAATCCGTATTCCTTACAAAGCTCATCTGATATATGCCTCATTTTTGCATAATTAGTATGATTATCATAATATTTTAAGCCATCTTCAAAAGAAACAGAATTAAGCACAATGTGATTATGTATATGATTAGTATTAAGATGAGTTGTAACTACTACTTGAAATCTATCTCCCCACATTTCATTTGCAAGTTGCACACCAATTTGATGTGCTAATTCTGGAGTAACCTCTCCCTCTGCAAAAGATTGATATGCGTGAAATGCTAAAATTTTATCTTTTTTATTATAATATCTTTTTGTATCTTGCATTTCTTCATAAGCTGAATCTGAATCACAATTTATTCCTGTAACAAAATATTCTTTTTCTGTTTTATCTGAATTTCTTGCATAATCAATTACATTTTGCAAGTCATCTACCAACATTTCATATTTCTGATTAAATTCAATTTTCGTTTTATTTTCATCTTTAGCATAACTTATAACATGATCCATTCTTTTAACAACTTTCCATATTTTTGTTACTGCCAAATTACCACCTCCTATAAAAATTTATCTTTTACTTCTTCTGCAAATTTGTGCCAAATATCTGCTTCACTCTTATAATAATCTTTATCTATTTTATCTGTTTGATTTGCTTTCTTTGCTATTTGATTAAGATTAACTCCTATTTTAGAAAGCTGTTTCATTATCACATAAAATTCTTTGCCAGGCTTTTCTTTTATTTGTTCATTCATTAACAATCTTCTAAAATATTCTCCATAAGAAAGATTACATCTTTGGCAATCTTCAATTAGTTTTTCATTCTCAATTTCATTAAGCATTATATCTTTTCTTATATATCTTTTTCTCAAATCGCTCCCTCCTGTTTTACTCATTTAAAAATGGGGATTGGGGTAACCCCATAGAATAGAATTTTGAAACACGATATTTTCGTGTGAACAAATTCAGTGCTTGCTAGGACAAGAAATCCATTTTTTCCATTTTAAAATGTACCTACATTGGTACTCTATTTTGTTCCTTTTTCATTTTATATCTGTCAATTTCTTGCCTATTTTTTAACCCTATGCTGTAACATAAGTAATCATTTATGTCTTTACCATAAGGAGCAGGAATATCATAAACATTGTACTTATCAAGTGCATATATCATTGCTTTTGTTGCATTTCTTCCTGCTATATCATTATCAAAATGTAATACAATATCTTTTATATTTGTGTTTTTATTTAAAAAGTTTTGTACTGCTATTGGTACTTTACTTTGTTCTATATTAGAACTTGGTTGATACACTCCTGCAAGTGATAAAAGATTTTGATTTGTATAATCATATCCCTTATTTTTTAATAATGTTGCATAAGATAATAAATCTATACTGCTTTCAAATATATGTAATGAATTACATTCTTCTGCTCCTAACATTCTAAAAGAATACACTTTTGAACTCCCCTTTGCATCTCTCATAATTCTTTTTTCATTTGTACTTCTGCACCCTGCATATTTGATATTGTTATCATTATCGTACCCTAAAAATACTGCATTATTGGTTTTATTTTCTTGATAAATAATCTTTTTATTTATGCAATCATTTATTATTTCTTCATCAATTCCTCTGTTTTTTAGATACTCTATAACTTGTTTATTGGTACTCGCTTTTTCTGGAATAACTATCGTTTTAGGTGCATTTTCATTACTATATTGAGGTCTAATATATGTATCTATATTTCTATTTAATACACTTGAAACTGCCTCTTGTAATGTCATATTTTCTACTTTAATAAGATAATCAACTGCTGACTTTCCTGCTTGATGTGTTGAAAATCTATGCCATAATCCATTACTTATAATGACACTATCATGACTTTTTAAGGAATATGTATTAGTACCTTTTCTTACAAGTTCTGATGGATTATTGTTCATAAAATAAGTTAGTAAATCAATTTCTTTTGCTTGTTTTACAACTTCTTTTGGTACAAATTTAGGCATAATTTTGCACCTCCTTATATTTATCTGGTATCTTTATTTCGTTCTTTCTTGACCGCATTATCCCTTAAAATGTCAATTGTATCATCTACAGAATATTCTAGTGTTTCTCTTAAATTGCCATCACAAGATAACCAATCATCATAACATTCTTCCAAGATATTTGGACTTTTTAACAATGTTTTAAGTTCAAACTTTGAATAATCTTTATCATATATTAAGTAATCTTTAATCTCTGTTATACAAGTTAATTTATAACTATTATCCATTATTTCTTTTGGTGATAGTTCTTTTAAATATTCTTTAAAATCTTTTAATTCACTTTCTAATTTTTGAATTAGTTTATTTTTTAATTCTTCATTTTCCATAAATTATCACTCTCCATTCTCATATAAAAAAAGAAGTTAGATTTAATTCTAACCTCTAAATTTAAATACTATTTAACTAATATTTTTCTATAATATAAATTTCATTTATACTAACTTTTAAAGCTCTTGCAATTAATAATGCATATAAAAAACTGGGCATTTTATTATTATTCTCAATATCACATAAATGAGTGGTTGAAATACCTGTTTTATATGACAAAATTTCTAATGTAATTCCTTTTTCTTCTCTAATAGGTTTTATTATAAATTTTAGAATCATTAGAAATTAATCACTTCTTTCATTCCTAACTTAAAGCACAATTCTTTTTCCATACATCCCATATCAATGTCAATTTCTCTTAATTCTACTAAAGCATCCATTTCTTCTTTATTTAATACAATAGGTTTTAAATCTTCAAATACTTCTATAGCATTTGGATATTTTTCACTTATTTCATTGTACCTTTTTTGCAATTCTTTATATTCTTTAGTTTCAAATGTATATTTCCTTTTTTGTTCTTCTACCCAGTCTGAAAAACCATTTAATTCATAGTTAATGAATGTATCATTTTCTTTTACTTCCATATTATTAGCAAATAATTCATTCCTTATTTTTTCTCTTTCAATCATTCCTAACTTAAAATATGTGCAACTCCAAAATTCCATTTCGCTACTTAATTCTAATGCATAGTTGTCCAACATTTTAATAGCTTTTTCACAATCTTTTTTATTTTGAATATTCTGTTTAAGGAACATAATAAGATTTTCAGAAATACCACAAACTTTACTTTCAATATCTCTTATTTTTTTATTATTTTCATATACATATTGTTCAAAATAATCCTTTCTAAATTCATACATTTGATCTAAAATTGGTTTATTAAATAATTCTTTCATTTCTTTTACCTCCTGAATGTATTTTAGTATATTATCTCTATAAGTAGAAATGTACAAATTATTCTTTTATACTTTTGACAGAAAAAAGAGCAATATTTCAAAATATTACTCTTTTTAGTGTGCAATAAATTGTAATTTCTCGCACACTTATTTTTCTATTGTTATAA
>ULTU01100851.1_pt1 | contig 13206 bp, 9 predicted proteins | sample 1957861 | NCBI WGS metagenome assembly ULTU01 (sample SAMEA4835742, study PRJEB28245) | human gut metagenome | biome: gut microbiome; material: fecal sample | place: Denmark | collected 2008
TATGGACTTTATGCAAAAGAGATTTGCAGGCACTGATTACAATACTGATAGAAAAGAATATATAAATCAAATCACAAACGAAGAAAAAGAATTATAGTAAGTATTTTTGGACTAATTTTTGCAAAAATTGTTTACAAGTAAAATTTAATTTGTTATAATACATTGTAACCTTTGGCTATGTCATTTCTAATCTCCATAGATTTGGCTTGGTTTTGGGTATATATTTAATAAAATAAAAGGAGAATACTTATGATTTCTAAAGAGAAAAAACAAGAAGTTATCAAGAATTTCGCTACAAAAGAAGGCGATACAGGTTCTTGCGAAGTTCAAATTGCAATTCTTTCTGCTAGAATTTTGGAACTTACTGAGCATTTGAAAGCAAACCCTAATGATAACCATTCAAGACGTGGACTTCTTAAATTAGTTAACCATAGAAAAAATCTACTTAGATACATGGAAAGAACTAATCTTGAAGGCTACAGAGCATTAAAAGCAAAATTAAACATTCGTTAATTTTATTGCTAATCAAAGCGAAAGATTTTTTAAACTTTCGCTTTTTTAAAATAAAGGAGAAAAAATGAAAGATTTTAAAGAATTTAAAACTGAAATTGGTGGCAAAGAAGTAACTGTTGAAATCGGCAAATATGCAATGCAAACTAATGGTCATTGTATTGTTAAGTGTGGCGATACTATGGTTATGGTTAATACTTGTATGAACAAAGAGCCACGTCCGGGTCAAGACTTTTTTCCACTTAGTGTTGACTACGAAGAAAAACTTTATGCTGTAGGCAAAATTCCTGGTGGATTCAAAAAACGTGAAGGCAGACCAACTGACCAAGCGATTTTGACTTCTCGTCTTATTGATAGACCACTTAGACCACTTTTCCCAAAAGGATTTTTTAATGATGTAACTGTTGTTGCTACTCCACTTAGTGTTGACTATGATGTTGCACCAGAACCACTCGCAATGTTTGCTAGTTCTATCGCACTATCTATTAGTGATATTCCTTTTGCTGGTCCTACTGGAAGTTGTCAAGTAGCGTACGTTGACGGAAAATATATTGTTAATCCAAACAAAGAAGAACAAGAAAAGTCTCTTATGGACCTAAAGGTTGCTGGAACAAAAGATGCAATCCTTATGGTTGAAGCAGGGGCTAACGAAGTATCCGAAGAAGAAATGCTTCAAGGTATACTTTTTGCACACAAAGAAATCAAAAAACAAGTTGAATTCCAAGAAAAAATTGTCAGTGAACTTGGTGTCAAAAAAGCAGAGAACTTGCCATACTATGTAATCGACGAAACTCTTGAAAAAGACGTAAGAGAGTTTGGTTATCCACTTATGGAAAAAGTTATGGAACACTTTGACAGACATGAAAGAGATTCTGCCGAAGAAGAAGCAAATGCACAAATACTTGAACATTTTGCCGAAACATATCCAGATAGCCAAAGACAAATTTTGGATGTTCTCTACAAAGTTAAAAAAGAAATCATGCGTGCAAAGATTATTGAACATGGTGTAAGACCTGACGGAAGAAAACTAGATGAAATCAGACCAATCTGGTGCGAAGCAGGTATATTGCCAAGGGTTCATGGTAGTGCAGTATTTACAAGGGGCGAAACCCAAGTAATGACTACTTGTACACTTGGAAGTCTAAGAGACACTCAAATTCTTGATGGTCTTGATGACGAAGAAGAAAAGAGATATATGCATCACTACAACTTCCCAGCATATTCTACTGGTGAAGCAAAACCACTTAAATCTGCAGGACGTAGAGAAATTGGTCATGGTGCTTTGGCAGAAAGATCATTAGTTCCAGTTTTGCCTAGTGAAGAAGAATTCCCATATGCAATAAGAACTGTAAGTGAAGTTTTGAGTAGTAATGGTAGTACTTCTCAAGCATCTGTTTGCGGAAGCACTCTTGCACTTATGGATGCTGGTGTTCCAATCAAAGCACCAGTTGCTGGTTGTGCTATGGGTCTTATCAAGGACGAAAAGAGTGGCAAAGTTGCAATTCTTACAGATATTCAAGGACTTGAAGATTTCTTGGGTGACATGGACTTTAAGGTAGCAGGTACAACAAAAGGTATCACCGCTATTCAAATGGATATAAAAATCAAAGGTATTGATGAAAAAATTCTAAGAGAAGCATTATCTAGAGCAAGAGAAGGAAGATTATTCATTCTTAACAAGATGAACGCAGTTTTGTCTGAACCAAGAAAAGAACTTAGTCCTTTTGCTCCAAAGATTATATCCTTTAGCATTAATCCTGACAAAATCAAAGACGTTATCGGTTCTGGCGGAAAAATGATTAACAAAATCATTGACGAAACAGGTGTTAAGATTGATATTGAAGACGATGGACTTGTTATGATTTTGGGCGTTGACCAAGAAAAATCTAATAGAGCAAAAGAAATTATTTTGTCAATCGCCGAAGACGTTGAAGTTGGCAAGATTTACACCGGAAAAGTTGTAAGAATTTTGCAATTTGGTGCTTTTGTCGAAATTGGATTTAACAAAGAAGGTATGATTCATATTTCTAAATTATCCAACAAAAGAGTTGAAAAAGTTGAAGATGTTGTTAATATCGGAGACATGGTTGAAGTTGAATGTATCAAAGTGAACGACGGAAAAATCGACCTTAAACTTATTGGAAAATATTCAGATAAGTAATTAATTTAATATCGTAATTATGATGAATTTGGTGTTTTTTAACAATCAAATTCATCTTTTTTTGTTTTAAAATTACACTTGTATTTTCATAAAATTTTAAGACTATACATATATTTAGATATAATCAAAAATTAATGCTATAAGGAAATACAATGAAAGTAAAAACATTTAGAAATATAAGCAGTGCAATAATTATAGTTATGCTAGTTTGTATGGTTTGTTTTGTTGGTGCTAGTACATATAACTTTGCTTTTAGTTATCAAAATGAAGATGTTATTTATCATGGCAATCAAGACTCAAACAAAGTGTGCATAATGATTAATGTTTATTGGGGAACTGAGTACTTGGATGATATGCTAGAAGTTTTAGATAAATACAACGTAAAAACGACATTTTTTGTAGGTGGACAGTGGGTTGAAAAAGAACCTGAAATGCTAAGCAAAATTGTATCTAGTGGTCATGAGATAGCAAATCATGGATATTTTCACAAAGACCAAGAATATTTGGATTATAATCAAAACTATCAAGAAATCAAGGTTAATCACGAACTTGTCAAAACTATGACAGGGGTTACTATGAATTTATTTGCACCACCAAGTGGTAGTTTTAATAAATCAACAATTAAGGCATGTTTTGATTTGGGATACCAGACAATAATGTGGACAAAAGACACAATTGATTGGAGAGACAAGGATGCAAATCTGATTTATTCAAGAGCAACAAACAAACTCAAAGGTGGAGATTTAATTTTGGCACATCCTACGCAGAGTACACTCAGTGCATTGCCATTAATTCTTGAATACTTCAAATTAAATAATTTTGAAGCAACCACCGTTTCTAATTGTTTAAAATAATCTACTTTGCTTGATTTTTTTGGGTTAAAGGTGTCAAAAATTAAAAAAATTCAATTATTTTTTGCAAATTCCACATTTATTAAAATTTATACCAAAAAATTATTTTAATAATTTATTGTTTTGTGCTAAAATATACATGATTAGACGTATCTATCAAAAATAATTGTTATTTTGGGTGTTAAATTGGCTATATATCCAACAAAAACTAGTAAGATTAATAATAAGTCAAAAAAATTCAAAACAGGAATAGTATTATCTTGTATTTTTTCTGTTTTGTTTGTTTTGCTTGCTTTTAATTTCTTTCAGATTCTCACCAAAATTTTTGTTGGAACTTTTGGACTTTTGATTTATCCAATTTGCTTATTTTTTGTAGTGCTTGGAATACTATTGATGTTAAATAAGAATATTAAATCTTCTAAGCCAATAGTTATTTTTTCAATTCTTTGGCTAATCATATTTATGCTTATATTACAACTTGCTACTAGCAAAAATATTGGAATAGGATTTGGCGGATACATAAGCCAGATGTATAGGGGAGACATTACTGCAGGCGGAGTTGTTTTTGGCACTCTTTTGTATCCACTTTATTATTTAACTTATGATATTGCGTCATATATAATATTACTAGTTGCACTTGTGATTTCCTCTTCATTTTTAATTGACAAAATTTATGTGGAAATTAAAAACAAAAAGACATTAGAAAATTCCAAAATTGAAACATCTGACGAACAAGTTGAACAACAACCTGTAGATGATATCGTAGACGATGATAAGCAAAAAACCACTTTCAAGCCCGATACGGACGAAGATATATTTATATCTGATGAAGAAGAAAACGAACAAAAGAATGAGGCAAAATCTATTCTTGGACTTGTTAAAGATGGTGCTAGTAACAAAACTTTGGAAAATAATGACGATATAGATTATACAAAGGAACTTGAAAAACAATTTACAGTTGAAGATACAAGTGAAAAGACTGACGAAAAGAAACCAAACATTTATGTCCATGAAGACGAGTTTGAAAATGTTCAACCAACATTTGAAAGTATCGAAAAGCCTGAACAACCTGTAATTGATAAGGATGAAGAACGAAAGAAAGCAGCACTTGATTATCTAAATATTTCGAAGGGGAAATTTGAAACAAAACATAATAAGACAGTTTTTGATAATGTTAGCAATACAACCCCAAAAACCACTGAAGTCGAATCGTTGGATATTCAAAAACAAACTACTGAAAATAGAGAAAGACTTAGCGATATTTCAAATAGATTAAATCAACTGTCAAATCAAAACAAACAAAATAATGACGATAATAAACCTTCTCAAATGGATATTTATGACGAAGACTTTACTAAGGCTGATTTTATAAAAAACAAGGATAGTTTTGTAGATAGTAATAATACTTTTAATAGGGCAATTAACAATTTGCCAAAAATGGCAGAGCAAGTATATTCTGGCGAAGTAAAAGAAAATTTGGTTGATAGCACTGGCTTTAGACCTGTTCAAGTTTCTATGGAAGCACCAGCAAAAGTAAATCTACCACAACACAAACTTTACAAAAAACCACCAACATATATAAAACCACCAATCGATTTATTAAAGCAATATTCAACAAACATTGAATCTGATGTGGACTATATGAATCAAAAGGGACAATTAATTGTTGATACTCTCAAAGCATTTAAAATAGATACAAAAATCATTAATGCTATCAAAGGTCCAACATTTACTAGATATGAACTACAAATGGCGCCTGGTATTTCAGTAAACTCAGTTAATACAAAAATTAATGACTTGTCGATGGCTCTTGAGAGTCAGTGTAGAGTTCAAGTTCCAATTCCTGGGAAAAATGCTTTTGGTATTGAAGTACCAAACAAAAAGAGAATGACAGTAGGACTCAGAGAAATCTTGGAAAGTCAAAACTTTCAAAACAGCAAATCTCCATTAACTTTTGCTTTGGGTAAGGATATTTCGGCAACATGCAAAGTCGCATGTATTGATAAACTTGTGCATACATTGGTTGCTGGTAGTACAAATAGTGGTAAATCTGTTTGTCTTAATACTATGCTTGTAAGTTTGCTTTACAAAGCGTCTCCTGAAGATGTTAAGTTGATTCTTGTCGACCCAAAAACTGTTGAGTTTAGTCTGTTTAATAACTTGCCACACATGTTGATTCCAAATACAATAACCGATTGTGAAAAGGCGGTTGCTGCTCTTAATTGGCTTGTTGAAGAAATGGAAAGACGTTACAAATGTTTGGGGAATTTAGGGGTTAAAAAGATTAGCGAATATAACGAAACACCTGAGGTAATTTCGGGCAGTGTTCCAAAAATGTATTATATTGTTATGGTGTTTGACGAAGTTGGAGACTTTATGGCAGTTGCCAAAAAGGAAATTGAAGAAAAGATTATGCGTCTTGCTGCAAAGTCTAGGGCGTGTGGAATTCATTTGGTTTTGGCAACACAAAGACCAACTGTTGATGTAATCACTGGAACTATTAAGACCAATTTGCCAAGTAGAATAGCCTTTGCTGTTAACTCTTATCAAGATAGCAAAACTATTTTGGAAAGTTCGGGGGCTGAATATTTGTTAGGTATGGGAGATATGTTATTTGTTCCTCAAGGTTCAAATGATATGGATCGAATTCAAGGTTGTTTTATTGACAACAACGAACTAAAACAAGTTATTAAGTTTATAAAAGAAAACAATGAGTCGGTATATGATGATACAATTGAAGACCAAATGTTTAATAAGCATGATGGTTTTGACTCGTCAAATGGTGTCGAAGATGCCTTTGACCCACTTCTCAAAGACTGTCTAAAATACTTTATTAGATCCAAAAAAGCTAGTGCTTCATCACTCCAAGCATATTTTGGAATTGGTTATCCAAAGGCAAACAAGATTGTATTGCAAATGGAAAAAGCGGGTTTTGTATCCCCAGGAGATAGTAATAACAGAAGACAATTATATATAACACAACAAGAATTTGAAGAAAGGTTTGGAGAAAGCATAGACGAATGACAAAAGAAGAAATATTACAAAAAAAAGTTGGATTTATATCTCTTGGTTGCGACAAAAATAGAGTTGACCTAGAACATATAATTTTCAACATAAAAAATGCCGGATTTGAAATCGTTAATGACCCCAAACTTGCAAATATTATTATTGTTAATACTTGTTCTTTCCTTGAGAGTTCAAGATTAGAGAGTATCGAAAATATTTTGGAAATGAGTGGATATAAATCAGATAATCTTGAAAAACTCATAGTAACGGGGTGTTTAAATGAACTTAAATATTCTGATTTGAATTCTAGCATGCCCGAAGTAGATGCATTTGTAAATATCAGCGACAATGAAAGAATAGTTGATTTGATATTTTCACTTTACTCTACAAACTATCATCAAGATTATATCGAAGGTAGAATTCTAACCACTCCTAAACATTTTGCATATATCAAAATATCAGAAGGTTGCAATAACTTTTGTAGTTATTGTCTCATTCCTTATATTAGGGGTAGATACAAATCTAGGACTATTGAAGATATTATTTCCGAAGCAAAAACGCTTGCTAATTGTGGTGTTAAGGAAATTATTTTGGTGGCTCAAGATGTAACGAAATATGGCATTGATTTATATAACAAGAAAATGTTGGTTGAATTACTTAGAGAATTATCCAAAATGGAAAATATCCAATGGATAAGACTGCTATATTGTTATCCTGAAGAAATTGATTTAGACTTGATTGAAGAGATAAAAAATAATACTAAAATTGTTAAGTATTTGGATATTCCTTTGCAACATGTATCAGATAGTATGCTCAAAGCGATGAATAGAAAATCTACAAGTAGTGGAATTTATAAATTATTTGAAAAACTAAAATCTGAAATTCCAAACATAGTTTTGAGAACAACATTTATATTGGGTTTTCCAAATGAAACCGATGATGACTTCAAACAAGTTCTTGAATTTCTTAAGGAATTCAAACTTGAAAATGTTGGATTCTTTAAGTATAGTCGTGAAGAAGGCACTAGGGCTTATAATTTTGAAAATCAGATTTCAGAAGAAATCAAAGAATATAGAGTCAAGGTTGCTTATCAAACACAATACAAAATTCAAAATGAAATTCATGACAAATTAATTGGGCTAGTGTTTGATGCGATTGTTGATGAAGCAAACAAAGACTATTCAGTTTTGAGATTTTATGGACAGTGTCCACAAATTGATGGTTGTATAATAGTGAATGAAAAATTAAACGTTGGACAGTTTTACAAATTAAAAATTATAGACAAATCAGACTATGATTTGATAGGAGAAAGATTATGAATAATTTACCAAACAGAATAACGATTACAAGAATACTATTAATGCCAGTATTTATTGCACTATTTTTGGTATCATTTCCGGGTTCAAAGTTTGTAGCACTAGGAATATTTTTAATTGCTGCCATATCTGATGCTTTGGACGGGTATATTGCCAGAAAATACAGTCTTGTTACCGATTTAGGCAAGTTTCTTGACCCAATTGCCGACAAACTACTTGCAACAACTGGACTTATTATGCTAATAACTGGTGCAAATCCAATAATTCCTATGCCATATGGAATTATTGTTATGTTTGTAATGATTTTAAGAGATTATGAAGTAACTGGACTTAGACAAATTGGTCAACTAAAAGGCAGAATTATTGCTGCAGATAAGGTTGCCAAAATCAAAGCAAACTTTTTGTATTTTACACTAGTTTATGGACTACTTATTTCGGCACTTAGAGAAATTACTATTAATGCCGACTTTATGAAATACTTTACACTTGTATTCTATTTCTTTGTGGGAATTACCACATGTCTAATTGCTCTCTCGGGAATTGTTTATTTGGCTAATAATATATCTGTATTCAAAGACGACAAAGCCGAAGAAAAAGTAGCAGAAAATACTGATACAAACAAAAAAGTAACTGAAAAAAAGAAATCTACAAAATCTAAGACAAAATAATTTAATATGAAAATCGGATGTATTGCTCTTAATTCAAATTTAATATCGTGTGAAAAACAGACCAAGATTATTGAGTATCTAAGTTCGAAACTTTATGAAATAGGGGAAAGTTTTTCTCTTATTTCTTATTTTGAAAATGGTATTGAAAAGATAAGAGATATTGTTAGTCAAAATTTTAAACTTTTGTTTGTTATTGGGACTAATGATGTTATTTATAACCATAATATCAAAGACAACATTTCACGAATTGTTGGCGACAAATTAGAGATTAATCCTACTGCGTCTCAATCACTTAAATCATATTGTGCAAAATTCAATATTCCTTTTTCTATTCAAGAAGAAATGGAAACTAATCTTCCAACAAAATCAATTCCACTTGTTTTTGAAGAATCATTCTTTAATGGATTTATGTATAAGCATAATGATACTATTCTTATTTATATTCCAAGCGATTTTGAGTTGGTTGAAAATAATTATTCAAAATATATATTACCTCTTATAAATGATTTAACAAATTCAAATTGTAATGTTCAGATAATAAAATGCTTTGGAATTTTGGAAAAAGATATAAAAAATCTAATTTTAGACTGTTTTGGAATAAGCGGAGTAGAAATAAACATAGTAAGCGACGACTTGGATAGTACTATTTTTGTTAGATTTTCATGTGAAATTGAACAAAGCAAACAGAGGGAAATTATATCTAACATTATATCTAAATTGAATAAGTTTATCTATTCTTTGGATAATAGTAGCATATACAAAATGGCAGTTGAATTGCTTAAAGTACAACACAAAAGTATAATTGTTTGTGAAACTCTAACTTATGGCGAAATCTCCAAAAATTTGTCTTTAATTGATAATGACATTATTAATTTTAGTGGAGTATATCCAAATTTTGATATAATTCAAAGAGAAATCAAGATTGATTCACAAATTATTTCTGATTATGGGAAATATAGTGTAAATACGGTATATGAATTGGCTAATGCTATGCTTGAAACCAAAACTGGTGACTTGGTTTTATTTGTGCTTGGCGACAAAAATTCGGATATTTGTTATATGGCAATAGGCGATTTTGATGGAATTCATGTATACAAAAACAAGATTAATATCAAAAATTTAAACTTGATAGGTAATTTGTCAAAAACTGCACTATTTTATTTAATTAAAAAACTTAAACAAAATGATTTGTGTTTTTGATATTTTGGTGTATAATATTTATAGAACAAATGTTTAATAAAGGATAATTTAACTATGGACGAAAATAAGAAAAAACAATTAGAACAAGCCATTTCTCAGATTGAAAAACAATTTGGCAAGGGGTCTATTATGAAACTTGGCGATGACGTTGAAAGAACAATTGATGTTATTCCAACGGGTTGTATGACACTTGATTATGCTTTGGGTATAGGTGGTGTTCCAAGAGGTAGAATTATTGAAATATACGGGCCAGAAAGTTCGGGTAAAACTACTGTTACTCTACACATACTTGCACAGGCACAAAAGTTGGGCGGAACTGCTGCATTTATTGATGCAGAACATGCTCTTGACCCACAATATGCAAAACGTCTCGGTGTAGATATTGACAATCTATATATCTCTCAACCAGATACTGGCGAACAAGCATTGGAAATTTGTGAGGCATTGGTCAGAAGTGGTGCAGTTGATTGTGTAATCATAGATAGTGTCGCAGCACTTACTCCAAAAGCAGAAATTGATGGCGAAATGGGTGATAGTTTCATGGGAGTTCAGGCTAGACTTATGAGTCAGGCATTGAGAAAATTGACCGCTATTGTTAACAAAACAAATGCGTGCGTAATATTTATTAACCAATTAAGAGACAAAATTGGAGTAATGTATGGAAATCCAGAAACTACTACAGGCGGTAAGGCGCTTAAGTTCTACTCCTCGATTAGAATGGATATTAGAAAAGTTGATGTAATAAAAGATGGAACTGAGATTGTGGGCAACAAAACTAGAGTTAAAATTGTTAAGAACAAACTTGCGCCACCATTTAAGACTGCAGAATTTGATATTATGTATGGAACAGGGATAAACAATGAAGGTTGTGTAATTGATATGGCAATTGAACTCGATGTAATTCAAAAGAGTGGTTCTTGGTATAGTTATAACGGTGAAAAGATTGGACAAGGAAAAGATAACGTAAAAATCTTCTTGCAACAAAATCCTGAAACATATGAAATTGTCAAAGACCAAATTAGAGAAAAATTACAAAACCACAAAGTTACTGAAGACTAAAAAAATGTAAGTTTACAATAAATGTAAACTTACTTTTTTTAATTACATTTTTTTCTTAAGTAAACAACCATGCAAAGTCGTTGATGCTATTATTATTTACAATATCTTTGTATTCTTTTTTAAGAACTATGCTTACTTTGTTTGAATTAGTTTCTGCCGAACTGTAATTAGATTTTGCTTTGACATAATATGTGTAATTTGTATTTGGCTGAATATTTGTATCAATATACTCATATGTTCCAGAAAAATCTTTTACAGTTTTTATTAGATTATAATTGTTAGTTGACTTTCTAAAAATTTCATACGTATTGTAATCCTTGGCATCAAAACTTAATTTAATGCTATTTTTATATTCTACTTTTGAAAGAATAATTTCATCTAATTTTTCAAAAATAGTCGATGAATTGATTGGTTTAAATTTGGAATTTATCAGACACTTAGTTTGGAATCTTTCGGGAACATTGTCACCTAAGACGACTTCGTGCAATTCGTTTAGCGTTTTGATATCTATGATAATTTCTTCAACCCCATTTGGTTTATCAAACCATGTAGGTGTTTTGTTTTTGTAGATATTTTCCAATACGTCTTTTATCATTTCGGTAGCATAAGTTCCGCCATTGTTTTTGCCTTCCAAATGATAGTCGCTTTGCATTGTATAGTTTCCAAGCCATGTGGAAATTGTGTAGTCATTTGTGTAAGCTAAACTATATACATCAGTATTAAGATTAGTACCTTTGACAGCGACCGTGCCAGTCTTTCCAGCAACATTAAATCCTAATTTTGATAGTTTTTTTGATGTTCCATTTTCAACACTGTATTTAAGAATATCTGTCATAAGATATGCACTTTCGGAAGAAAATACGTTAGTTTCTGTCAAATTCCTATTATATATTGTCATATTGTTTGAATTGTTTATTTTTTTAATAAAGTTGCTATTTGTGTAATTTCCTTTGTTTGTTAGTACTGAATAACTATCTGTTAAATCTTTTAGTGTGATTCCATCAGTAAATCCTCCTAGTGCGATTGCAAGGTTATTATCGAATTTATCATTAAATTTTATTCCGCATTTTTTTGCATATGATTTACACTTTTCAAGACCTAGTTCCATAGTTAATTTGATGGTTGGAATATTTAAACTTTGAGCAACAGCATCTTCGACAGCCACATATCCATGATATACATTTCCAACATTATTTGGAGAGTATCCATCTATTTCAATTTTTTCATCAAGTATTTGAGTTTTTGAATTTATAAGTCCTTCGTTTAATGCTGGTGCATATGTCAAAATCGGTTTAATTAGACTGCCTGGTTGTCTTTTAATATCGACTAAATTATATTTACTTCGTCCAGCAATCGCACTTACTCCATAGGTACTATTATCTATAATGATTGCTAAACTATCTGCAATATTTCCATTTCTATTTTTGTGATAATACTTGTCGTCACAAATAGTTTTGTTTAGTATGTTTTGTTGATTTAAATCTTGATATGTATAAATTTTATATCCACCATGTAGCACATTGCTGATGTTTGTATTTAGAATTTTGCTTGCTTCTTCAAGAACATATCTGCTATATAAGTCAAGCGTATCTAATGTGTTTGAAATATTACATTTGCTTATATCTATCTCTTCGCTTAGTGCATTTAAGTATTCTTCATTTGATATTTTTCCGTCGTTTAGCATTTCTTTCAAAACTATATTTTTTCGCTTGATTGCATTTTCCATATTGTTAATTGGGCTATAATTATTAGGGGATTTTATACACCCCGCAAGGACACAACTCTCAGATAGGGTAAGTTCACTTGGCTTTTTTGAAAAATATGTTTTGCTTGCATTTCCTATCCCATAAGCACCATTGCCAAAGTATATAGTATTGAGATATGTTTCAAGAATTTTGTCTTTGGTCTCTATTTTTTCAAGTTTTTTGCTAAGATACGCTTCTTTTAATTTTCTATCAAAAGTTTTTTCGTTAGTCAAAAATCTGTTTTTAACTAATTGTTGAGTTATAGTGCTTGCACCTTCTCCCAAATTTTTTGATTTTAAATTGTTTAGCATGGCCTTTGCTATTCTTTTGTAGTTTAGTCCTTTGTGCTTATAAAATTGTTTGTCTTCAATTGATAAAAATGCTTGTCTAGTTTCCATATTAATTTGGTCAAGTGGAATGTAATTATCTTCTAGTTTTTCTGAAAATGTTAGTTCATTTCCGTTAGCATCAAATATTTTTGAATAGTTGTATTCATTGTTTGTTAGCCTAATATTCATGTTTTTAACAGATTTAATTGCGTTATTTATATAAAGAAAAGCAACAGATAAACTTAATATTATCAAAATCATCATTATAAATAATACTAACAAAATAATTTTTTTCTTTTTCATTTAATCACCACATAGTTATTAGTTTTACGAAAAGTTCTTGTATTTTTAAATAAAATAT
>ULTU01074804.1_pt1 | contig 13190 bp, 10 predicted proteins | sample 1957861 | NCBI WGS metagenome assembly ULTU01 (sample SAMEA4835742, study PRJEB28245) | human gut metagenome | biome: gut microbiome; material: fecal sample | place: Denmark | collected 2008
ATCATCTACTCTAGACAAGAAATATAAATTTTCTTCAAAATAAAGAAGACTAGTTTGTTTCAAACTAGTCTCACTAATAAATTATAATTTGTTAGTTATTATTATAACTATTTAATTGTTCCTTAAAATAAGTATCTTCATAATTAACATTTGCTTTTTCTTTTAAATTATCTGGAATTTCATCTTCTTTATATTCTTTTAATTCATAAATTCCAGTATTATTTTTACCTTTCATATATATCATAGTCAAAGCGCCTTTTTTTGAAGCAACTGAATTTAGTTCATTGTTATCTTTATCAAACAATCCATAATTAGCTACAACATAAACATATATTTCATCTTTTTTTACCTCAAAATCTAATATTTTATGACTTTCTGCATAAATATAATTACCATCATTTTTAAACTCATCATTTGCTATGTCTATAAGTGATTTTCTTACCGACATTTCTAATACATTACTGTTTGGTTCTTTATTAACAATGTAACCATATTTAACTGCACTACAGGCAAAAAGTATTACCACAAAGATTAACAAAGTTATTAAAGAATGTTTTAGATAATCTTTTTTTGTATATTTTTCACCAGTTTTGCTCTCTATATATTTTTTTACTCCAATTATATCAGCAACTGTAAATACCGCTGTAAAAATAATTGCACCTGTCCAATCTATTGGTCTTTTAAATATTACATCAAATAATATTGCAAAAGCAAATAGCATTAATGCACTTAAAGCATATAATCCAAACTTCAATCCTTTTTTCATTTTATCCCCTCCTTTAAATTCCTTACACTCTATAATAGATTGATATAATTTTTCAGTAGCAAAAATATAATCATCTGCTATATCATAAAATTTATTACCTTTTTGTTCTTCGCTATTCATGATATTGATATACTTATCTGTATCAATTGTATCGACAGAAGATTTTTCCTGTGATAGTTTTTTGCATATTATTTTTGCTCCCTCAAGTTGCTTTACTTCATTTTCAATTACAGTAATTTGTTCTTTAAAAACTTCATCAATATTTTTTACTCCGCTAAAAATCAAACGAATATTTTCAATAGAAATATTACATTTTCTAAATAGCAGAATTTTCTCTAATCTTTTGAAATCATCTTCACTATAATTACGATATTCATTTTCGTTTCTTTTTGGTTCTAATAGTCCTTCCTTTTCATAAAATCTTATATTTGCTCTTGTAATGTTTAACTTTTTTTCTACCTCTTTTATGGTCATTTTTTCACCTCCTCGAATACACTATAAGGTATAAAGTTGGTTTACAGTCAATACTTTTTTTCAAATTTAATTACAAATTACATTTTTAATTAAATTTTAAATAACATAATGCATATTTTCTCATCAAATTACTACATTAATAACAAATTACAAAATTGTAATTTATTTGTTTGTTTCTTTCAATTTTATAAAAATTGTAACTGCTAGATATCCAATAATACTTCCAATAAAATTCATGATTATATCGTCAATATCAAAACTTCTACCAACTATCGGTTGTAATATTTCAATTGACAAAGTAATTAAAATAGCAATAACAAATATATTCTTTTTATTTATGTTTTTGAAAACTAATGGCAACATAATTCCCATTGGAATAAACATCAACATATTACCTATTAGCATATCTCGTATCCAAGTACCTATCGAAAGTTCACCTTTAATTAAATATTTGTATAATGATGGAACAAAATTGAAACTTCCAGAAAACCAACCTAAACTATCCCCTGTAGAGTATCCATTTTTTACATAAAACCAAAAATGCGACCAAAGATTGCTTGGAACGAGTACAAGATTTATTAATCCAGTTAAATAACATACAAAAATAAATTTAACTATTTCATAAAAATAATTAACTGATAATTTGTTTTTCTTAATTTTAATAATTCTATAAATAACATATATTATTCCCACTATTATAGTAATAGGAACAACATTCAAAAATATTTCTAAAATATAATTGTTACCACCTTTTGAAATACAAATTACTATTTATCTGTCACTTCTATATATATTTATACCATAATTTCAACATATTTTGAAACTAAATTTAAATATACAAGATTCATCCAATATTTTTAGTATATATCCAACAGTTGGAAGTAAAATAAAACCTCGCAAACCCTTTAATTAATTGATTTAAATAAAAAATATGGTAGAATTTTTCCATATTTTAACTTAATTTTGCAAGTGTAAATAAAAAACTTACGACACCATAATAGGATCGTAAGTTGTATTCAATTGGAGCGATAGTTGAGTGGTTACACAACTTTTTCCCGTATGAGGATGATATATAAATCATCCATCTATAAATATTATAACACATTTTATTTTTTTTGAAATACTATTTGTTAGTTAAGAAAGTCATCAACATATTCTTCAATTTGTGTTCTTTTAATTTCTTGTTTATAACTATCAATTCTTTCATTTAAATAATTAATATGCTCTATATATAATAATTTGTCTTTTCCTTTAATTTTTGTTAGTAAAGATTGAATAAATTCTATCTTTTGTTCAATAATTGGAATTCTACTTCCACTCCATGATTCGGAATGGGAGAATAAACATACATTTTTGAATATTTCAATATTATTTGTATTATCTAACAAAAATAATATCAATTCTTCTTTTAAACTATTGTCTTTTTCTCCAATTACATAAAATAAATAGTAAATTTTTTCTTTGTCATTCTTAGATTCTAATATCTTATTTTTGAACCAGCCTATTTGATTATTTTTTATATTTTCATCTGTAGCTGATTCAAATAATGAGTGTAATCGCAAATATCCTAAGTTAGAATCAATTATTTTATTGTAATTATAAGAAATTATTTCATTATGTTTAGGATGAGTCCATATTTTTTTTATAATATTTTTGATTTTACCTGTATGATTATATCTATCTTTTTCGAGGATTTTGTTTAATAAATCATAATTATTTATGCACAACAAATATCCTAAATTACCTTCATAATCTCCATGACATTCTACTGATTTCAAATATAATTCTTCAAGTAGCTTTTTATTAGCGAATGCATTATATACAATTTCAGCATATTCTTCATCAGCAAATGAAATTGTATAACATGAATACAAGCCAAATTCATCTTGCTCTAATATTTCCTTCGTATAATTTTCTAATAATCCCTTATTGTACTTAGAATATTCAATAACACTTTCGATTGATAAAGTATATTTATTAGTAGTATTTTGATTTTTTATAAAATCTTTTACTATGAATATATATTTTTTATTATGATAGTTATTAAGTATACATGTTAATAAGTAATATTTCTTTGTTGTAGTACTTTTTATTATATTATCTATTATTGCATCTAATAAATCTTTATCTAATATATCTCTGATAAAGAACAGTCCGTTTACAAATGGACAGTCTTCATATAAATACGATTTAAAAATATCTTTGAATAAAGAAGCGTCTTTGGCTATTAAATATTTAAATAAGATATCCAATGAACTTTGTATTTTCCAGTTGTCAACTTTTATGTTTTGTTTTTCAACTTTATTTAAAGTTTGAAATATTTTTGTGTAAGATTCTTTATTTTTGTTTTCTAAAAATTGTATTAACTCTTTATTTGATTTTCCATAATCATATTTTTCAAATATATTTATTATTAAAAATTCTGGACATTCTTTATACTTTTCTAATGATATTGGTATATCTACTTTTAATTTTTCACATTTTAGTTTTAGTAAGTATAATATTTTGCCCTGTGTTATAGAAATATTTTTCCAGTTAATAAAGTAGTTTTCATCTAAATATTGTACATCATTTTTTAATATTTCTATTTGATCATTGCCATAGAACCAGATTGACTCATTTAATAGTATTTTATAATTACATTTATTTTCATCGCATAGCTGAAATACAATATCAAATAGTTTTTTTCTGAATAAGAAAACATTTTCACTTTCTTGCAATTTTAGTGTAATAAGATTAATTGTTCTTGCATTTTTTCCCTGTTCACTAATATGAAATTCTAATTCTAGGCAATATAGTAAAGACTGTTCTAATAATATATGATATATATCTTTCATTTTAGAATTTTCTTCTTCTTTATACTTTGAATATAATATACTAGTAATTTCAACTTCTAATGCAAAGCTAGGATATAATTCTTTTACTAGCCAATAATCTTTAAGGCTTTTACATATTTCATTATATAATCCTGGCTTTTTTTCAAGATACGACAATAGTAATTCAAAAGACATTTTTAAATATTCTGTATTTTTAAAATCAGATATTAGATTTAATAAACCGTCATTTAAGTAAACATTACTATTATATTTAATTTCTTCAGGAAGTTCCTCTTTGGTATAACTGTCAATTTTATTTTTAATTTTAAGTAATGCCTTTGAAGGGTTGACATTGTGAAAATATTCTACAAATTTCCAATCATTGTTATAGGTTTCTTCATTCCATACTTCATTTATTTCTGCTGTTATGTAATTAAGTGTTTCTTCATTATAAAATTGTTCATTAATCATATTTATTGCATTAATAAATTTATTAATAAAATTAGGGTATAGTTTCTTTAACAAATCTGAAATTGTAATTGTTTTATCAACAATTAGATATTTGCATAATAGATAATTAGCAAAATTTTGATCACAAATTTTTAATGCATCTTCATTAAAATAGTCAATTAGTTCCATATCCCTTAATTTTTTAAATTCATTTACATCGAAAATTTGCAAATCACTTAATATTTTTTTTACAATTTCATTAGAAGTACTTATTGGAGATAGTAATGAGATGTAGAATAATATATCTATTTCATGAGATGATATATTTTTTTCTTTAAAAATACTATCGTAATAATTTTTAAAAACATCATACACACTATTTAAAGATTCTATCTTTCCGTCTCTAACAGCAATAAAACTCATTATTGCTAGTCGCGGATTGCCATTTGCTATTTTTAGTATTTTTTCTTGCCAATTCTTATTTTTAACATTATAATTTTTTTCTAAAATATCTATAAGTTCTGAATCTTCCATTTTATTTAATAGATAAATATTCGGTTCAATACATGCATTTAATTTATTTAGAACATCATCTAGTAAATAATCTCTAACAGTTGCAACTATTTTTATTTCTTCATTTTTATTAGTTATTATTAAATCAATAATTGAGTTTAATCCATTAAGATTATTAATATCATCGATAAATATAATATACTTTTTATCATTTTTTATAGATGTTTTTATATCATCATATAAATTTAAACCATTTATTCTAATACATAATGGGGTATAATTATCTTTTTGTTCTAGTTCCTTTAATATTTCTAATGAGATTTTGGTTTTACCATTACCTGGCTTTCCAGATATTATTGTCATTTTTGAATCCATAATGTTTTTGTAAATTAAATCTTTATCTTTTCTATATATAAAGTCTAGCTCTAAAGGGGAATTAATTGAAAATTTATCATAACGTTCTATAAATGTTTTTATATCACTAATTTGATTTGTATCTATTGGTATGTTTAAAAAATCATTTGCAATGCCTTGATAATTTTCACAAATGTCATGTGCCATAGAGTCTATATCCATTAAAGTTATTTTAATACCTGGCACCAAATTAATTAATTTATTATAATCTCCTGGTTTTATATTTGTATTTGTATGAAAACAAATAATTTCTTTAATTTTTTCCTTCGTTATTCCTGTTTTCCTTTCATCGCATGCTTCTTTAATATCTTTGGTTAGTTTAGCAATTGACTCTTTTTCTACTGTACCATACATTAGTAAAGTGTATTTTTGATTTTCATCAATTGAATAAGAATCTGGAATTCCTTTGGTTGTTTTATTTGTCCCTTCTTTGCTTCCTAAGTCATGCATATTACTAAATTCAAATTTTCTAGTACTATATTCTGAACAAAAACGTTGATATTCTCCTGGACCTAAACTTTTTATTGCATTTTGTATTTCTAAAAATTTAGACATATTTACCATCTCCTAATAAAAAAGTATCATTCTATTGAATGATACGAAATCTATTTTAATTATAGCAGATTATTGTAATTATTCAAATAATTTATCCATAGTTATTCCTAAAACTACTGAAATTCTATACAAGGTATCAACAGAGCAACCAATCTTACCATTTTTATACTCTAATCGTCTGATAAAGTCATATGATTTTTCAACATCAACTGCCAATTGTTCTTGAGTAATATTAGCTATTTTTCTATATTTTCTAATATTTTTAGATACTCTAACCATTATATTTTCTTCAAATTTAAAGTCTCTCTTAAATGTAGTCATAAATATTCACCTCTAATTATATTGTCCTATTTATGGCTTTTTATGTCCGGGAACAGAAATGTCCTGTTTAGGTATTCACAAGTCCTGTTTTATAGTGTATAATTATAGTTGAAAGGAGTACGAGCTAAATGGCTAAAATGAAAAATTGTAAATCTTGTGGAAAAGAAATTGCTAGCAATGCAAAAATTTGTCCTAACTGCGGTGTGAAAAATAAAAAGCCTTTTTATAAGGCAGTTTGGTTTTGGATTATTGTAATTATAATTGTTGTTGTAATTGCTGGAGGAGGAAATGGTGAATCTTCTAATGAAGAAACAAAATTTGAGAAAAACAAAGGTACAAAAGTTACAGTTGTTGACATGAGTGGAATGACTGAGGCTGAAAGAGATACATGGTGTAATGATAAAAAAGTAAATTGTATTACTAAAACAGAATATTCAGATTCAGTAGCTAAAGATGGTTTTGTAAGCCAAAGTATTGCTGCCGATAAAGAGATATATGAAGGCGATAAAATTACTATAGTTATTTCTTTAGGAAAAGAACCAACTACAGGGCAAAAAAACGCACTAAAAAAAGCTGAATCATATTCTTCTACAATGCATATGTCTAAAAAAGGTATATATAAACAACTTACTTCTGAATATGGTGAAGGTTTTACTGCCGAAGAAGCACAATATGCCATAGATAATATGAAAGCCGATTGGAATGCTAATGCTTTAGCAAAAGCAAAGAGTTATCAAAGCTCAATGAGTATGTCAAAATCAGCTATTTATAAACAACTAACATCAGATTATGGTGAAGGCTTTACTGCTGAAGAAGCACAATATGCTATTGATCATTTAGATGATTAAAAATAAAAAATGGTATTTAGAGTACCATTTTTATTTTTGCACAATTAATTGGTTATTTATATTATTTTCCATATATTCTAAATTGCTAAATGATTTATTATTTTTTAATAAATCCATTTGCTTTCGTGCAATATTATTTAGCTTAACAAGTCTTTCACTTTGAGATATATTCATTTCTATCAATTCGGCATTTATATTTTCTAGATTATTTAAAATTACAAGATGTAGTAAATCTGTATAATCTCTAATATTACCATTTTTAGCAAGTTCAGAATTATTTTTTCTCCATTCTTTAGCTGTCATTCCAAATAGGGCAACATTTAATACATCAGCTTCTTCAGCATATACAAATTTCTTTTGTTTTTCCGTTAAAGTTGGAATTATAACACTTTTAATGGCATCAGTATGAACAATATAATTAACTTTTGCCAAAACCCTATTAGCATGCCAATCAATTTTATTTTGATAAGCCTCATTTTTCTTTAATCGCTGAAATTCTTGAATAACATATAACTTAAATTCTGGGGATAGCCAGCTTGCAAATTCAAACGCAATATCGCTTCTTGCAAATGTTCCACCTCCATATTTACCTGATTTTGAAATAATTCCGATTGCATTTGTTTCCTTTATCCATTTTTGTGGGGATATTTTAAACTTGTTGCTACCAGCTTCATTTTTAAACGAGTCGAATTCGACACCTTTAAAATTTTCATTATTAATACTTTCCCATAAACCTAAATATGATATAACATCTTTGTTTCTCATCCAGTTTTGTATTGGAAATCTTGGATCATCTTCATCTGCATATCGTGCCAAATCAGTTAATGAAATATATTCATGTCCGTCTATTCTTAATACACTAATTTTTTGCTCATTCACTCTAATTTCTGCTTTTATATTATCTTTATTCATAACTCACATCCTTTCTATAATTGAATAAAGTTCGCTTAATTTAATATTATAGCACTTTATAGTTCTAATGAATCATTATCTTTTTCTTTGTCTTGTTCTCCATAGCCTAAAACATTATCATAAGTTTCTGTACTAATAATTCTATGGTCATGCATATCTTCTAAAACTTCAACATAAGAATCTTCTTTATCTTTTCTATTTATCATTCTTTTAAATAAATTAAGCAAATTTTTAAAGAATTGTTCTAGTTGTTGAAGTCTATATTTCAAATTAAAATTGTCTCGTCTTAACTCATCAATTTTGGCTTGTTGTTCATTTACTTTTGAAGTTAAATTATCAACTCTTAATTTTAGAGCTTCATTATTTTCTCTTAAATTTTTAATCTTTTTTGAACCTTGTCTAGCTTGTTTAGTAATAATATTTAAATTTGCCGATAATTCTTTTACATCTCTATATTCATCCGATGTTTTGTCAACTTTATCAAAATAATTTTCTAACTTATCTTTTTGTTCCTTAGAAATGAAAAATAAATCATCTCTTAAAGGAACTTTTTTTAACTTGTCTATTTCACTTTTAATGTCAGTAGAAATAGATTTTAATTCTAAAGAATTATTACTTATTGTATCTATTTCTTTCTGATGTTTTTCAATTAAATCTTTAGTTTCTTGATAATTAGTCATATCAGATACATGAATATCTCTATTTCTACCTTTAAGTTTTTGTTTTAAAGTTGCTTCCATATTGTATTCTTTGTTGTATTCTTCAATACATAAAGTTCGCATTTTATCTTGCAATTCTTTTAAAGAAGTTCTAGTAAATACATCAGTTTTTCCTACTTGCATAGACATACCAGTTTTACAATTATATTTAATTGGTACTCCAACAATATGCATATGTGGACTAGTTTCATCATAATGAATGATAGCACTACATACTTTAAAGTTTGGAATTAATAGTTCTAAATCATCAACTTGTTTTGAATATACACTAGTCATTTTATGTTTGTAATTTAAGTCATTAGTATCCCAAAACTTTTTATCTCCAAGTTCAATTATTATTTCACAAGCTAAATCGCTTTTAGAGTTATCACTAACTTTTTTAAAGTAATTATCTATTTTTCTATCATCTCTAGTTTGTCTATTATTGTATTCGAGCCTTGCTTCTTCAAATTCATTTTTATAAAAATTTTCTATATCTTCATAAAGGGAAGAAGTACCTTTAACAATAACTATTTCATCTTGTTTATTATCATATTTTCTATAATTATGCTTATCAACTTTTGCTAATTGCTTTGTATTTTGAATAGCATTATTACTCATTGAAGTAGTATCACTAATATTATTTTTACCAGAATTTCTAACACTATTTTTTCTATTTTTATCACTACCTAAATGTAGTGAATATGCAAGTTCACTTATTATAATCACCATCCTTTTTTATAGCAGTATTTGGTTATGACAAAATACATAACCCCCTAGGTATCTTGTCATACTAACAAGATTCCAGTGGGCTAAGGTTTAGCACCTTAGAATCCGTTTTCTTTATTTCGTAACATTTCAAAACTTCGTAATGAAATAAAACTACATAAAGAATTGATATAAAATACTATCGCCACTTTCATTGAACAAGTTCAACAAAACGTGCCACGTATTTTATTTCTTTATTAATTCCATTCTGATTGGCTTACTAGGTACATCTTTTAATTCTCTAAAAGGCATAAAAGATGTATCATCAGGAATGTAATTAAATAATTTGTCTAACTCATCTTTATCTTTCGTTACGACAATATTTTCTTCTGTGATATAGATAATTCCAAATCTATATTCTTCCATTTTTACATCTGGGTCTTTCTTATAATAATCTTCTAACGGGAATACTCTTACGATTGCAGAATTATCTTCTACAAAGTTGAAGAAGAAAACTTGATTTTTAACATAGTAAATTGCTTCAGTATAAGACACATTGTAAAAGTTTTTAAGTCTCATAATTATTTCTCCAACTTCTTCTTCAGGTATATAATTACTAAATCTAAGTTCACCGACAACATTTCCAAATATAGCAGGTGTAGGTCTGTCTATATAACCTTTGTCATAAAGTTCATTACATGGTTTAGCAATTGATTCTCTAAAGTTAATATTTTTAACAAAGCATTCTTTTCCAACTAATTCAAGTTCAATAGTATCTACATAATTCATAACTAAAGTTGCTTTTTCTTCACGGGTTCTTTTATTCCAAGTTTTGATTCTTTCTTGATATTCTTCAGGATGAAGCTTACTATTTATAAATGCGATATCACGAGATATCAATATATCTTTTGCTGAATAATTAAACACTTCAAATTTGTCAGCAGTATTTATTTTTTCTTCCAGTGATTTAATTGTATCTTCAATTATTTTTGCCTTTGCTTTATAATCATCAAGAGTAAATGCACCATCTACATAAGCAAGTTTAGCTCTTTCTAATCGTTGTTTTTGTGTATTAATTTCTTTATATATTTTGTCTCTTGGTTCATCAAAATTTTTAATTATCATTGGAACGAAGAATTGATTAACAATTGAATCATACTCAGTTAGTTGGTCAACAACTTCTTTGAAACCTCTTTCAATTTCTGATTCTTTTATATTTAATTTACAATCTCTGCAATGATAATAGAAATATTCATTACCTTTTTTCTTGCATGCTTTTCCACCTAAAATTTTTCCACACTTAGGGCATAGACATTTTTGTAAAAATATATAAGTTAAAGTTCTAGAATATGCTCTTGAGTTATTTCTTTTTTGATGTTGACATTCTTCCCATAATTCTTTACTAATAATTGGTTCAACAACGTTTTCATAATATGTAGGATTTTTAGTTCTTTTACCATGAATGAAATCTCCTTTATATATTTCATTTTCAATAATATGCAAAATTGTATTATCTCTCCAATTTTCTTTACCTAGAACTTTTTCTTCTTTAAATAAATTAGCAATTTTTTGATATGATAGTCCACTATGATACAAATTAAAAATTCTAATAACAATATCTTTAGTTGCTTCATCAGGAACAAGCATTTTATCTACATGTTTATAACCAATTGGTGCTTGATGTGGAATGTGTCCTTGTTTTATTGCGCCAGCAAGTCCAACTTTAGTTCTTTCAGAAGTTCTTTCTATTTCATTTTGAGATACACTCATCATAATACGTGAAATCATTCTACCATTTGAAGTAGTGGTATTAATATCATCGTATACAAAATCTAAATAAGCTTCATTTTCTTCTAAAAAACTTAATATATTTTCCCAATCATAAATACTTCTAGTAATTCTATCTTGTTTTAAAGCAATCATTGTATTTATTTTTTTGCTTTTAATATCTTCTTTTAATCTTTCCCATTCAGGTCTATAGTTTCCTTTTTTAGCACTAATACCAGCATCTTCGTAATAATCTATTATTTCAAAATTATTTAACTTGCAGTAAGCTTCTAATCGTTCTTTTTGTTCTGGTAAACTAAATCCTTCACGAGCTTGGTCTTCAGTTGATACCCTCATATAAAGACCAGCACGAACTTTAATGTCGTTATTTAATATTCCCATAAACTCAACTCCTTTACAAAAAAAGAGGAGAAAGTAGTATTAGTAAAGTCTAAATACTACTGACTCCTCAAAACGTTAATTATTATAAAATTTTGTTTACATATATATTTTATCATAGATGTACCTCTCTTTCTAGAGAATACTCTTTCATTGGTTATTTATAATATCATTTTTGAAAATAATGTCAATAGCTTACAAACTTTTAATATATTCTTGTAAGTCACTAATATTAATGCGTTTTTGTAAGTTTTCTACATATACATCTTTGTTATGATTAAATGCAAGAAAAGTAGTACTTTTAATTATTATTTTATTTGGCTCAATATAATTAATATTTGTTTTTTCAATTTTACGAATAGAACCGTTAATAAAAGTTGGTTTAACATTACAAAAATCACAAATAAATTGAATCTTTGATTGAAGTTCTTCATCAATTGGAACTTCTTTTGTAATAATATTTAACATAAATAAAATCCTTTCTTATCTTAAATCTTTATCCCATTCAGTATATGGAACAGGAGCAGCTATTAATTTTTTAGATTCTGAATCGTACTTAATATACTTGTTGATTCTTAGCTCAAATAAAGCATCTTTTATTGTTTTTTTATTATCAGTACAATATTTTTGAATGTCTAATCCAATAATTTCATCATTAAATAAAATAATAGTTAAGAAACCTTTAGCATTTAAAGATAAGTTTTGATCTGTTAAATATTTCATTGTTGACTTGTAAATATTAAATTGTTTCATTATTTTCACCATCCTTTCTTTTTTGGATGGATGATTTATAAACACAAAAAAATCATTCTTTCGAATGATTCATATATGTAAGTTCGGATTTTCCGAACAGATTCCTCAATGGAGCAAGTGAGGAGAATCGAACTCCCATCCCAACCTTGGCAAGGTTATATTCTAACCATTGAACCACACCTGCACTTGATGAATATATAATATCAAATTTCTGTTTACTTTTCAAGAAAAAAATGCAAATTATATATAATTATGTTACAATAGTATAGATAGAAAGGGTTGTTTATGAAAAAGAAATGGTTAAATTTTAAAAAGAACTTTTTAAATTTTATTAAATATAATAAACAATATTGTTCTTATGTTATACTTTCTATTTTTTGTTGTATTGTTATTAGAGCTGTTACAGTTGGAAATGCTTTTTCAATTAAGCCTTTAGTATTTGATATAGCAACGTCTTTAATGATAGGATCTTTTGCTTATTATTATAAGCCCAAAAAACAATTTACATATCTTTTAGTATGTTTATGTGTACTTAGTTTAGTATGTATTGTTAATGCGATATATTATGAATGGTATAGCTCTTTTGCTTCTTTTAGTTTACTTACTACTTTAGGTCAAGTTAAAGAAGTAGATGATGCGATTGTAGCTAAACTTAAAGTTATTCATTTTATTTATTTGCTTGCACCAATTGCTTTTGTTTATATTAATAAATATTTAAATAATAGAGATTATTTTAATTTTGTTTCTAAGTTTGAGAAGAGTAAAGAATTATTTAAGAAAGTTATGCTTTATGGTT
>ULTU01042569.1_pt1 | contig 13179 bp, 10 predicted proteins | sample 1957861 | NCBI WGS metagenome assembly ULTU01 (sample SAMEA4835742, study PRJEB28245) | human gut metagenome | biome: gut microbiome; material: fecal sample | place: Denmark | collected 2008
AACAATATATGCGACACATCGATTATTTTTTGACAAAATTAATTGCATTTTTCAATTGCATTTTAATCGTTTTCATGTATAATAAAAAGTATAAGAGTATCTTTTACTTGAGATAATATATAGTATAAATCGGAAGAAGTGACACATGAGAGATTACAAATCAGAAACGGAAAAAAGAGTACAATGGCTCAGAGAAAAAATGAAATCTGCGCATTCCGACGGTTTCGTATACGGAAACAGTGGCGGTAAAGACTGCACTTTGGTGGGGATTCTCTGCAAAATGGCTTGCGACAAGACGATAGGCGTCATCATGCCCTGCCAGAGCAAGCAAAATTACACAACCGATACCGACGACGCACTTGCCGTGTCTCGTCAATACGGTATCGAAACGCGCACGGTAGATATTTCCGCCGCAAAAGAAGCGTTGACGACGGCTCTCAGCGGAAAAACGAATCCCGCTTACACCGGCGCGACGGCTTTCGCAAATATCAATCCCAGATTGAGAATGACCACACTCTATACCATCGCCCAGACTGAAAATTGTCTTGTGGTCGGTACCGGCAACCGCAGCGAACTTTCGCTCGGCTACTATACGAAATGGGGCGACGGGGGTTACGATATCAACCCCATAGGCGACCTGACCGTTCGCGAAGTTTACGAATTTTTAGCTTATCTGGACGCACCGACGTCGATTCGCACCAAAAAACCGTCCGCCGGACTCTGGGAAGGACAAACGGACGAACAGGAACTCGGTATTACCTACGACGAAGTGGATACCTACCTTCTCGAAGGCAAAGGAACGGAAAAAACCAAAACACGCGTGGACAACAGCATTGCAAACACGGCGCATAAGCGCATACTGACCATTTATCCCGATTAAAATGTCAAATCATCATTCTCTCGTCATCATTGGCGCGGGGCCTGCGGGGCTTTCCGCGGCCGTAAACGCAAAAATTCTTAACGTCGACGTCTTACTCGTCGGCGACCTTTACGGTTCTTTAAAAACACGTCTGGCGCCTCAGATACTCAATTATCTGGGCTTCGGTAAGGTAGCGGGTGACGATTTAAACGAAAAATTTTGCTCTCACGCAACCGAAACGGGCGTAAATTTTTTAGAAAAAAAGGTTTTCGGCGTTTATAAAAGCGGAAACAAATTTTCTTTGGACATCGGCGGCGAATTTCTGACTGCCGACTGCGTCATATTGGCAACGGGTGTATCTTCCGTCGCCCAAATCGAAGGAGAAAAAGAATTTCTCGGTCGCGGCGTGAGTTACTGCGCGACCTGCGACGCGCCGTTAATAAAAGGCAAAAACGCCGTTGTCATCGGCTACGACGAAGAAAGTGTAAAGGAAACCAACTATATCGCCACGATATGTTCTTCCGTCACTTTTATCCCTATGAAAAAACTGACGACGCCCTTATCCGACGGCGTAAAAGTCGTTAACGCCACTCCGCTTTCTTTCGCGGACACCGAAAGCACGGGTAAAGCAACGGTGTTAAAAACCAAAGAAGGCGACTATACCGGCGACGGATTTTTTGTTTTAAAGCCTCTGTCGGCAGACAACCTCGTGTACGGATTAAAGACTGTGAACGGGCTGGTAGAAACGGACAAAAACTGCAAAACAAATATAGACGGGCTGTTCGCCGCCGGTGACGTTACCGGTGCGCCCTACAAATACCAGAAAGCTACCGGCGAGGGGCAAGTCGCAGCCTTTTCCGCCTATGATTATTTGTTAAAATCAAACCCGACCGAAACTGAACGAAAAACCAACGTCCTTTCCCGTAAAGAAGGGAAAAAAGTAAGAAAGAATAAAAGCAAATGAAACAAGATACGAACAAAAAATACCTGTTGGCTGTTTCCGGAGGCGTTGACAGTATGGTTATGTTATACACGTTTATCGCCAACATGCCGACGGAAAGCTTTGCAGTCGTCACGATCAATCACAACATTCGCGCCGAAGGTGCTTTCGACTGCAATTTCGTAAAGCAGTACTGCACGGAAAACGGCGTAACCTGTTTTGTAAAAAGCATAGACGTCAAGGGATACGCTCTTGCCTCCAGACAAAGCATAGAGACTGCGGCACGCCAACTCAGATACAAAGCAATAAACGACGTTGCCGATACCTACGGCTACGATGTCGTTTGCCTCGCCCACCATGCCGACGACAACGCCGAAACGGTTTTGCTCCATATCACGCGCGGCGGCGGCTTACGCGGCGCAACGGGTATGAAACGCCTTCAGGGCAGGTATTTCCGCCCGTTGCTTAAAATGTCGAAGGAAGAAATCGTTAACTTCGCCCACTCCAATCAAATCCCTTACGTCGAAGATAAAACCAACGCAGACGTCGCTTACAAACGTAACCTCGTACGACATGAAGTTTTGCCCGCCCTCAAACAAATTAATCCCTACGCGGTAAAGGCTCTCAACTCTTTCGCCGCTCTGGCAGAACAAGAAGACGATTATCTCGATTCGCTTGCCGACGTAAGTTTCGTGTCGATAGAAAACGGCGTTGCTTCGCTACCCGTGTCAAGGTTTAACGAATTTCACCCGGTATTAAAAGCAAGGATTATCCGCAAAACCATGCGCGCTCTCGGTTACTATAAGGACATAGAGCAATCACATGTGACTTCGATTATCAACCTTTGCAAAACCACAGACGGCGAGCAGTCCGTTGACCTCCCTTTTTCGCTGGCGGCACGCCGCAGTTACGACCTTTTAACCGTATACGAAAAAAGAGAAACGGCACGCACTGACGATTGCAAAATTCCTTTTGTCGAAGGGGAATTCGACTTTTTCGGACAGAGAATAGCCGTCTCGGACAAACCGCCGAAAAACGACTTTTTTCTGATGGCCGATAAGGATAAATTTCCTTCCGACTGCGTTATCCGCACACGCAAAGAAGGCGACGTCTTTGCCAAATTCGGTAGCGGCGAAAAAAAATTAAAAGATTATCTCATCGATATCAAATATCCGCAGCATCTCAGAGACCGACTCCCCGTCGTCGCAAGCGGCAAAAACGTTTACGCCGTATTTGGCGTTCAAATCGGCGAAAAAGTAAAAGTTTCTCCCGATACCGAAAACAAAATATATCTGTACGTTGCTTCTTCGTCGGACGACGTACGGTAAACGACATAATCAGCGATTAAACCCAGGAGGAATACAATGTCAAAAGTTAAGCATGCCGGAAAAGATCCGTTCGGTTTAAAAAACATAAAATCGAAAAAGTGGTACAGTTACCTCGGTTCGATTTTTGCAGGGTTGGTCAACGCCGTCGGCGTCTCTCTGTTTCTCGTGCCGTCCACCATACTTGACAGCGGACTGTCGGGTATGTCGATTTTTCTCGGTCAGGTTACCGGCTGGTCGGTGAGTATCTTTATCGTTTTACTCAACGTACCGTTCTTTTTGTTTGCCCTTAAACAAAGCGGAGCGGTTTTTATCCTGTCGTCGTTAATCACCATTCTGTCCTACTCGTTTTTTAACTTTATTTTTTCGGACCTTGCGCTCGTCGGAAGCATGTCGATAGCGGAATGGATGTTCAACTCGCTGGAAGCCGACGTTTTCCTCTGCGCCGTTTTCGGCGGTCTGATAAGCGGTATCGGCAGCGGTCTTGCTATCCGTTTCGGCGGCGCCATGGACGGCGTAGAAGTCATGGCAGTCAACTTTGCAAAACGCTTAAACCTCACGGTAGGTCAATTCGTAATGGTTTACAACGTCGTACTGTACGTTATCGCCTGCATAGTCACCGGCGGAATAAAAATCGGTTTATACTCCATCATCACCTACGCGGTAGGTCTCCTTGCGGTAGATTTCGTTGTGGAAGGACTCGACAAGGGCAAAGCCGTCACTATCGTTACGGACAAGGGCGACGCCGTTGCCAAAGCCATAAGTCAACAAATGAACCGCAGCGTTACTATACTCAACGCCAAAGGCTATTACAGCAACAGCGACCGCAACATGTTGTACGTGGTGGTCAACCGCTTTGAAATCGGCACGATAACGAAAATCGTGAAAAACGTGGACAGCGTCGCCTTTCTGACCGTCACCGACGTTGCCGACGTTATAGCGCAAAACGACGTAAAGTTTAAGCTGCACCGCAAAAAGAATTTAAACAAAACAACCGCAACCGTCATGCGTAATCCGAATAAAGTTAACGACGAAAGCGAAACCGGCTCAGACGTCTCGCTCCGGGTAACTTTGACCAAAGGCAAACCCGACGACGTGGCAAACGCCGAAAACACTTGCGAAACCTGCTCGGAAAACACAGTGACTCCCGAAGAATGATAACCGTCGGTTAAAAAGGTTTTCGTAATCCGACGTAACAATAAAACGTAAAAAAGAAGCGAGAGATTACCGCAGTTCCCATAGGGAATTTTTCCACATAAATATAGATAAGTATAGCGCACTATACCTTGCAAGCAAGGCAAGTGCGTTTTTGCTTTACTTGTTCATTTATTTGTTGTATAATAACAGAGCGATAAACAGTAATTTGTTGGAGGTGAGCTTTATGTTTGATGAATTGTTTAGACAAAAAACTGTTGATATTCAAAAAGCCATATTATTCGGCTTTGTGCAAAATAATAGTAATTATATTTATGAAACTGACATACTCGATGGCTCATTTCTTCTTCAAATTGTTATCACACCCGATGGCAATATAGATACGAAACTGACCGAGAAAGCAATCGGTGATGAATATGTACTGTATAAAACAAATGCTACGGGTTCTTTTGTGGGAGAGGTCAGGAACGCTATTGAAGCTATTCTCAAACAGGTGGCAGAACAGTGTTACAATACCGAGATTTTCAAGTCTGCACAAGCGAAAGAAATAATTTGCTATGTTCGTGAGAAATACGGTGATGTGCTTGAATTTTTATGGGAGAAGTTTCCCGATAATGCAATCTGGCGGCGTAAGGATAACGAAAAGTGGTACGGTGCTTTGCTGACAGTCAAAGCAAACAAGTTAGGTCTTGATGACGATAAGCCGATTGAAATACTCGACCTTCGTATCATAACCGAAGATATTGAAGCAACCGTCGATAACCAAAGGTTCTTTATGGGATATCATATGAACAAAAAGCATTGGTACACACTTTTGCTTGATGGTTCAATACCGACCGAAGAAATCTGTCGACGGATAGACGAAAGTTATCTGTTGGCGAAGAAATAGTCAAATTCCAATTTAGCGGAGAAAACTATGTTTGGGTTTTTCAAGAAAAATAAAGTAAATCTGACAGAAAAAGAACTAAAATGGAATAAAATGTGGGAACTATGGTCTGAAGGGTGTACGGATTCGCCATATTCTGAATTGATGACGTATCAAAGCGAAGTCAATAACGGCGGACATGAACAATATTTCGATAATATTTCGAATATCAAAGATTTGCAAAATGAGATATTGTCATTGAAAACTATTTTGCCGCCACAACTTACTGCTACGCTTGAACAAGCATATACGGCATATTTGACTATGGAAGAAAACAATGATGAACGGGCTGAAGAAATTATTAAGCTGTGTGACGATATGTTTTATAAATGGGAAGAAGAAATCAATCGCGTACTGGAAGAATATGCCGCAAAAATCGAACTGCGATGATTTTTTAATAAATTTCAATTTAGCTTACTTAATTACAAGCAAAAAGAACTCTCGAACAATTTATTCGAGAGTTCTTTATCGTTATTCGTTTTTTCATTCCCTATGGGAAACGCCCTTTACTCGCTTCTTTTTGTTTAACGATTTTTGTTTTTACCACTTTAATGGTTTGCCGTTGCCGTCGAAATGCCAGTAATTGCCGCTTCCCGTCGGTTCGGTTTCGGAATAGAAATACACCGTCGTTGAGGATGACATTCCGATAGTTGCATCATTGACTGCGACCAATGCATTCCACTGTTGAGAAGTGCCTTCGTAGTATACGCTCGTCAAGTTTTCGCAACGTGAAAACACCCCGCTCCCAAGCTCTTTCACTGCGGCAGGTATGACAATCTCCGTCAGCGAAGTACATTCTTCAAAAGCGTAGTTCCCGATATACTCAATGCCGTCCGGCAATACTATCTCCGTCAGCGATTTGCATCTCCGGAAAGCGCTATAACCTATCTTTTTCACGGTAGAGGGTATATTTATACTTTTCAATCCCGATTTGGTAAACACTTCTCTGCCTATCTCGGTCAGACCGTCGGGCAATACTATCTCCGTCAGCGATTCGCAGCCATAAAACGCCAGGTCGCCTATCGTTTTTACGGAAGACGGTATAACTATACTTTCCAATCCCGATCCGCTGAACGCTGCTCGTTCTATCTCGGTCAGACCGTCGGGCAACGAAATAGATTTCAGACTCGTCGTTGAACCAAACGTACCTGCAGGCAACGATTTAAGATCGGAAGGTAACGACACCTCTTCGAGTCCGCTGCAACCGCAAAATATCACGTCGCCGATAAGCCTTACACCGGTGGGAATAGTAACTTTTCTCAGGTTTATTTGATAAGAAAAAGCATTACCTACGATTGCCTTAATAGTAGACGGGATAGTCAGCTCGTAGTTTTCCGGCATTGTCCCTTTATATTCGCAAAGTATGTCTCCCAAAATTATTAATCCGTCGGCTTGCGCCTCATACCACGCCGTACCCCCAAAAGCCTTACTGCCCAACGTCTCCAAATTGTCGGAACCGGCTAAAGAAATGGTTTCTAATTTTTCGCGGCCGAAAAAGGCAAATGCACCGATACTTTTTACCGAAGCAGGAATAACGACGGACGAAAGCTCGGATTCAACGGCTTGGGTGGTGAGGTTGGAGTTAAGCTTGCTGGCAAAAGCATAGTTGCCGATAGACTCTATCGAATCAGGTAAAACCAACTCGGACAATTTCGTAAGAAAAAAACACGATGCGGGAATACTTTTCAACCCTTTCGACAACTTGACATATGTCAGATTTTTACAATCTGCAAACGCGCTTGCGCCTATTTCCGTAACGGTATCCGGAATAACGATCCTTTGAAGTTTGGCAATGTGTGAAAATGCACGTTCACCTATACTTTCAAGACCGTTGGGCAACACGATACCGGTCGTGACCGTATTGTAAATGGTAGCGGCACCGCCTGCCGTGTCTAAATTAAACGCATCGGCGGCAATGCGTTTTACGGGCAAACCCTCAAAATTGCCGGGAAGGGTGATAATCCCCTTGAGATTAGCATTACCGCGAGACAACTCGTATCCGCTCTTGTCCTCCAACAAGGTAAATTCAAAACCTTTTTCGTCGTAACCATTTTGAGTTAACGCGCTTATTTTTATAGTCTCTGCCGCCCAATTGGAGTCATCGTACTTAACGCCGTCTCCGATCGCCTTAACTCGGATATATTTGTTACCTTGTCCCGTAAAGAAGTATAATTCAAAGCGGTTATCTTCCACCTCGTATTCGGTACCGGCAAACTCTACAAGATACCCCGTTGCGTTTTCGACGATATCCCATGTGACTACTCTCTTTTCCTCCGTAATATTTTCAGGAGTCGCCAACGTTGACAATTCATTCTGTTTATTGCCGTCGTCTTTATCTTTGTCTTTGTTGTTTGTGCAACCCACAAATCCACAAGTCACAAGCAGTACCAATATTAAAAGTACTAAAATACGTCTTTTTCTCATGATCGTCCTCCTTTCTTAATAATTTTCGTCTCGCAATACTTGCGAGGTATTTTACGCTCTCTTTTGGTTTTGCACACCATGAGAGTCTGCCAAAAAATCTTTTTAATTATTGATAACCCGGTAAAAACAATCTTTCTTACCGCTAAAAAATATAGGTCATAGGCATCGCCTCCTTTTTTTGACGTCCATTATCCAAGAAAAACATCTCTATACTTACATGACAGTTCAGAAAGAAAAAAAGTGTCAAAATTTTTAAAATTTTTTAAAAAATTTTTTCATAACGATTTAATAATTCGTTTTACTTGCTTTAATTTTTATCGTAAATATAACACAAATCATTGATAATGTCAAGCGATCAAAAAAAACTCCGATTCTGACAATCGGAGTTTACGTCTGGTTCTTTTTGGCTATCGATATCATGAGCTTTATTCTGTTTTCCTGGTTAACGCGGCTTGCAGACGAGTCGTAGTCTACTGCGACGATATTGCTGTCGGGATAAAGATTTTTTATCGTTCTGACCATTCCTTTGCCGACAATGTGGTTGGGAAGACAACCGAAAGGCTGTGTGCAGACAATATTAGGAGTATCGGTAGACGCAAACGCCGCCATTTCCGCCGGGATAAGCCAACCTTCTCCCATTTTTACGCCTTGGTTGATAACGACGTCGGCAAGCCTGCGCAAATGTTCAAAATCATGCACGGGCGCAAATACTCCGCTGTCGGTCAGTTGCTTTATCACGGTTTTTTGAATTTTTCGTATAAACTTGTAGACAACTTTGTAGACCGGATATTTTATCCCCTTGTACCCGTAAAGTTTACGGTCGTTAATTACGTTGACTATGCAGTACAGGATAAAGTCCAGCAAAGGCGGAACAACCGGTTCGCACCCTTCGTCGAGAAGGAATTTTTCGAGATTGTTATTCCCTAACGGAGCGTATTTGACGTAAATTTCGCCGACGATACCTACTTTCGGCTTTTTTACCGTCGTATCACGAGGAACGCTTTTAAACAAGTCTATTACGTACTGATTTATCCGACGGTGGTTTGTGTAGCCGCCTTGCTTAAACTTGGATTTGATAAACTCCTGCGCCTTGTCGCGCATGGCGTCCGCGCTCCCTTCCACCAACTCGTACGGTTTCGTCTGGTTGTAGCACCACATGACCGTATCGCAGTAGGCTATCGAATACGCAAACTTGGCAAGCAGCGACAAACTGACTTTCATCTGATTGTCGCCTTCAAGCCCGGCAAAATTCAAAGACATTACGGGGACGGTAGGAAACTGTTGATGAATGGCTTTGGTAATAAGCGGAATATAATTGGAAGCACGACACCCTCCGCCTGACTGAGTGATAATGAGCGCCGTATGGTTGAGGTCGTATTTTCCGCTTTTTAACGCGTCTATAAATTGCCCCGTAACGCACATACACGGGTAGCAGGTATCGTTGTGAACGTGCTTTAACCCTTCGTCAATAACGGTTCTGTCGTTTTTGGTGAGAATCTCTATGTTGTAACCTTCGTCCGCCAGAAAATCCTTAATAACGTCAAAATGCCATGGCAACATATTGGGTGCAAGAATGGTCCATTCGCGTTTTTTTTCATCGTTCCACTTTGGATATCTGTTGCGGTAATCGACCGTTGCCGTCGCTGTTGTTTTTTTATCGTGGAATTTTTTCATCTTTTCTTCGTTTTAAATTTTAATTTTTGCGGTTTACCCCGCCTTATCGTTAGTTTCTTTTGTTTCCTGCCTTTTGAGCCTCTTCTATCGCGGCAAGCATACTGCGCAAGCGTATTTTTACGACGCCGAGATTGTTAATCTCGTCAATCTTTATCTGAGTGTACAATTCGTCGTTCTTCTCCATTATCGAGCGGATCTCGTCGGTGGTCACCGCGTCTATACCGCAACCGAAAGAAACAAGTTGAACCAGGTGCGCACACGGGTGGGTACATACGAAGTTAGCCGCCTTGTACAAACGCGCATGATAGGTCCATTGATTGATGACGTTGACAAGAACGTTGTCCGTCAACGCCGCCGCGCCGTCCTCGGTCAAAACGGCAAGGCCGAGCGACGTCAACAGTTTATTGATACCGTGGTTGATTTCGGCGTCGACGTGGTACGGTCTGCCTGCCAGAACTATCAACGGCTTATTTTGTCTTTGACTTTCCGACAAAATATATTGCGCACGGGTGCGGATTGCCGCATGAAATTCTTCCAACGCTTCAAACCCTGCCTGCAACGCTTTTTTTACTTCACCGCGCCTTACTCCGTAACGGCTTAACGATTTTGTAAGATTTTTCACCGTCGATGACGTCATATTAAGGTCAACGTAAGGCATAATAAAGTTGTCATGCGTCAAACGTTCGTTATTGGCAAGAAGCGACTCAGAATAATAGGCTACGACGGGACAGTTGTAGTGATTGACCGACGCATGTTCGTCCAGATTATAACTTTCGCACGGAAGAAAAATAAAGTCCACGCCTTTGTCGAGTAAACTCTCAATATGCCCGTGCATGAGTTTTGCCGGATAACATATCGTATCGGACGCAACGGTATGCTGCCCCAAAAAGTACAAATCGCGCGACGACGGGTCGCTTAAAACAGACTGAAAGCCGAGACGGGCAAAAAACGTTGCCCAAAAAGGAAGTTGTTCATACATCCCCAGTTGCAGTGGCAAACCCACCGTAGCTCTCGGATTTCCAATCGTTTCTTTCGGCAAACAATCGGCTAAAAGACGCTGTTTAAAATCGCACATATCGAGGTCTGCGGAAGACGGCTTTAAACCCGCGCCCCTCTCGCATTTGTTTCCCGAAACGTGCTTTTTACCGTCGGAAAAAGTAACTATGTTAATGTCGCATCTGGAAGTGCAACCGCCGCAGTTGGCACTCCTTGCCGTATAGGAAAAATCCTTAACTTCCTGCTCGGTCAACACCGCGGAACGCTCGGAAACCGCGTTTTCTTTGGCGTACAAAGCCGCTCCGAACGCACCCATCAGCCCCGATATAGCAGGGCGAACGACCTTTTTGCCCACTTCTCTTTCAAAAGCGCGCAACACTGCGTCGTTTAAAAAAGTACCGCCTTGCACGACTATGTTGTCGCCCAGTTGGTCGATACTTGTCGCGCGAATGACTTTGTAAACTGCGTTTTTCACTATCGAAGTGAAAAAGCCGGCAGAAATATCCTCCACGCTCGCACCTTCTTTTTGCGCCTGCTTGACGGCGCTGTTCATAAAAACGGTACAGCGCGAACCGAGTTCTACGGGGTGACGCGCAAACAATCCCAGCCGGGAAAAACCTGCAACGTCCATATTCATAGCGCGCGCAAAAGTCTGTATAAACGAGCCGCAACCCGAAGAACACGCCTCGTTAAGCATTATGCTGTCTATCGCTTTGTTTTTTATCTTAAAGCACTTGATATCCTGACCGCCGATATCGATAATAAAATCCACGTCGGGGTTGAAATACAGCGCCGCTTTAAAGTGCGCGACCGTCTCAACCACACCGAAGTCGGCATGCAAAGCGGATTTGATAAGGTCTTCGCCGTAACCGGTAACGCAACAACCCTTAATACAGGCGCCCGACGGTAAAAGCTCGTAAATCTTTTTCAGTTCTCGCACCACTAAGTCCAGCGGCCGCCCGTTGTTGTCCGAATAACTGCTGAAAAGTATTGCACCGTCTTCGGAAATCAGCACGAGTTTGGTGGTTGTGGAACCCGAGTCGATACCCAGATATGCGGCACCCGTGTACCCGCTTACGTCAACGCGCGGCACGTCCATGTCATGCGCAGCCAAAAACTCGTCGTATTCCTTCTGACTTTTAAACAACGGTTCGGAAGTGATAATGCTGTCCGTTACCTTGCTGTTTTTTATCTTGGATATTATTTCGTCGATATCCTGCTCTCTATTGATTTCGGCAGACAGCGCCGCACCTATGGACATAAAGTTCGGAGCCGTTTCAGGGAAAATCGCAGAATTCTCGTCAAGCTTTAACGTACCGACAAAGGCTTTACGCAATCCTTTTAGATAGTACAGCGGACCGCCGAGAAAAAGCACGTTGCCTTTAATGCGTCTGCCCTGCGCCAGCCCCGACACGGTCTGGTCCACTACCGCCTGAAAAATCGACGCCGCAATATCTTCTTTTTTTGCGCCCTGATTGAGGAGCGGTTGTATATCCGACTTTGCGAAAACACCGCAACGTGAGGCAATGGGATATACTTTTTCCGCCTTCAACGCAAGGCGATCCATTTCTGCGACGTCTATGTCCAGAAGCGTCGCCATCTGGTCGATAAATGCGCCCGTGCCGCCTGCGCAGCTGCCGTTCATCCTTTCTTCCGTGCCGCCCGTGACGAAAATGATTTTAGCGTCCTCTCCGCCAAGTTCTATTGCCACGTCGGTAGACGGATAATACTTTTTTATCGCGGTAAAAGCGGCCTGCACCTCCTGAGTAAACGGAAGACCGGCGTTTTGCGAAACGCCCAACCCCGCGCTACCCGTGACGCAGACCTTAAAGCGATTAAAACCAAGTTGCTTTACCTTGTCCAACTCGGCTGATAATATTTCTTTAACTTTAGAATAGTGGCGCACGTACGACTTGTAAAAGATTTCGTTGCCGTCGGTAACGCAAACCTTTACCGTCGTAGAACCCACGTCGATACCAAGAAGCATGTATTTTTCCTTTGAGTCCTTTGTATAAAGTGCACTTATTATACCATGACTTTCATTGAAAGTAAATTGACAATTCAGCCCGTTTTGTTATTTTTTTGTTATCCTTAATCGCCAACAGCCTCGGTTTTTCCGCTTTTTACAAACTCAAACCAAGTATAAGGCGGTACTTGCGGCAACGGTAAAGCGAACTCCGTCGCCTCCTTTGTTCTCGGATGAATGAAACCTACTTTATGCGACCACAACGCTAAATTTCCACCGAATTTACTGCCGTATTTTTTATCGCCGACGAGCGGCATTCCCCTGGAAGAAAACTGAACGCGAATCTGATGAGTTCTACCCGTCTTCAAGGTTATTTTTATTAAAGAAAACTCGCACCCGTCCTGCACAACGGAGTCAACAACGGCAAAATCGAGAACTGCCTGCTTTACGCCGTTACGCTGTCTTTTTACAACGTACGATTTGTTTTTTCCCTTGTCATGAAAGAGCAAATCCGTCAACGTTCCCTCTTTCTGCCCGGGAACGCCTTCAATTACGGCAAAATATTCTTTTTTAAAAGTTCTTTCGGATATCTGCTTGTTTATCTGCGCCGTTGCAAGAGGGTGAAGACCTAAAACCATCACCCCGCCCGCTTCTCTGTCCAGACGGTTTAGTACCGTAACGGGTGCGCCGTTAAGCTCGGCGGCAAGAAGCGTCGGCATATTGGCGCGTTTGTCGTCGTATTCGGACAGCACGCCTACGGGTTTTTCACAGACTACGAGATAATCGTCGATAAAAAGTATATTCATGGTTTTTTCCCTCTTAAAGTATTATAGCATATTATCGTCGGTTAGTAAAATACCGTCGGAAAAAAATAAAAACGCCCCGACCTTAACCGTTGCGAAACAAGCCGTAAAA
>ULTU01090677.1_pt1 | contig 13178 bp, 20 predicted proteins | sample 1957861 | NCBI WGS metagenome assembly ULTU01 (sample SAMEA4835742, study PRJEB28245) | human gut metagenome | biome: gut microbiome; material: fecal sample | place: Denmark | collected 2008
TTAGTTTTATCGCCGGCTACTTCACGCATTAAATTAGTCGTTTTTGATTTATTAGCAGCGGCAGTCGCCGCATTATCAGCTATATTTGAAATAGCTTCAGCTTGATTTAATTCAGCTTTTTGTTTATCCTCAAGTTGTTTTAATACGGTATCTTTAATAATAATACGCCCATCATCAGTAATTGAATAATCTTGTCCTTTAAGTAATTTATATTTAATAATCAACGCTTGCGCTTGTCTATTGGCATTTTTTAAAGCTTTCTCAAATTCTTCCGTGCCTTTGGTTAATTTGTCTAATGCATCTTCTGCTTCTCTATAATCAGATATTGCCTTTACCATTTCCTCATATGAGGCTTTTATTTTATCATACTGTTCCGCTAAAGTAGCCGCCGCTTTGGCCGCTTTTTCAGCCGCTATTTTATCTTTGTTGTAAACGTTGCTTAAAAGTTTAAAAACAGCTATTACAGCAGTGACTGCTGCTACAATAGCTAACATAATCAATGTGATTTGCCACCAAGCTAGCTATACTGCGGTTCCTGCAGCCGCACCCTCAGCACCCGCAACAGCGGCACTTTTACCTGCTGTTTTAAAAGCTACAGCCAAAGTGTTTATTCCACCAGCTATGGTAGGTAATAATGGAATCAAAACTGTCAAAGTTGTTACTACCGCCATAATTTTTTCACCGGTTGTAGCACTATCGTTACCCAATACAGAAATTGCACCAGTAACTATAGAAATTGCGCTAGCAGTAGCAATAGCAGTACTAGCCAAAGCACCCAATGTAGCACCAGTTTGTTGCAAACGTTCATTTGCCTTTTTGTTGGGTTTATCAAGCTATGTCTCCATTGTTTTCATAGTATCTTTAGCCAATTCATCTTTTGCAGCTTGATCAATCAAAGCTCTAGCCTTATTTTTTGTTTCAGATTTTAACTTATCAAGTTGCTCGTTAATAGCTTGATTATAGCTTTTAATTTTATTTTCCGCATAACCCATAAATTTTTTATCATCACCCAATGCCAATAATTCAGCATTGCTCATTTTTGGATTATTGCGTCTTGCTTGCATAGCTCGACCAAAAGCTGACCGTCCATCTGCTCCTTGCATAGCATGATCATCTTGTAAAGTATCATAATAACTATTAATAGATTGACGAAGTGACAGTTCGGCTTTAGCTTTCTCGGCTCTTTGTTTTTTGGTAGTTACAGGCATATTTTCAACATTTTTTAACTCAATTCTAAAATCATCCATCTATGAAGAATGTCTCTTAGTTAAAAATTCAGCATGTGCCCTATCACGCGCATTATTTTCAATTATATCTGACGCTTGTCTTGTATATCGGTCGTGCTGGCCCCGTACTTGATTAGAATATTTTTCTCCAGGATGGGCTGCTAACCAAGCTTTTCTTTTATCATCGTCTAATATATTGATAAAATCTTCTCTGGCTTCGTCAGTTGATTCAGCTGTTTTATCAGCTATCTAACATTGTTTTAAATAAATCTAAGATAACGTCTATAATTCTTCTTGTAAAATTTGATTTCTTTCTTGCTCAGCTGCATTCCATCGTTGATTACTATCATTAATTTTATAAGCTAAAGATGCTTCCATAGCATTAACTTTAGCTTGCCCTTTGGCCGTAGCTGATACATATTTATTAGACGCTCTAGATTGGTACTGATTGTTAGCCAATTCGGCATTTTTCTTTAAAATCGTTTCTTGCTAAGAATCCAGCTTACTTGAAGCATTTAATCCAAAAGACATGGTAGTTTTCTTAGCAAAACTTTTTGCACCTTCACCAATTCCAGCAAATAAAGCAGGCATTTGAGTAGCAATTTTCTAAGACATAAGTCCCGCAATAGCAAAAAGTACTGTCCGCATACCGCCTAGACTAGTTACAATATTATTGATTATATCTAAAAACTTACCAAATCCATTAGTTATTGAAATAAAAAATTTATCATCTAATAAAGTAGAATAAATTTCTTCTGCTGCTGCTTTTACTCTATTTTTTGCTGCTTCCCATGATTTAGCATAAATTTCTGCTTGTCGAGATAAAGTACCTTCAGATCCTGCCGCAACATTAAGATTTTTTTGCATATAATCCCAGTTATCAAGAATTGCTATTAATTGTTGATATTGGCGTGTACCGCCAACTGTTTGAGCAACAGCAACTTGAGTACTGCGATCAATTTGATCCCACTTAGCGCCTAATTCATCTAAAATATCGTCCATATCTTTTAATTCGCCATTGGCATCTTTAATATTCACACCAATTGTTGCTAAAGCTTGAGAATATTTACCTAAAGTCGTACCATCATCTAATGTTTTACCTAATTCCAAATCTTGAATACGAGCGAATAATGTTTTAAATGCTGTACCTACAACATCAGCACTTTGACGAGTTTTAGCGACCACTGTAGCTAATGCAGAAGTAGCATATTCATAAGACAAACCAACTGTTCTAGCTATAGCTGCAAATTTTTCTAGACCTTCGGCAATTTCTCTAGTGCTAGAAGCGGTTGATGCACCTAATGCTGTAATTACATCAATATAAGATTCAAGAGAACGAGAACCGTCATCAAAATTATTCCAAATAGCAGTTAATTGTTCCGAAACAGTTTTTGCTGTATCACCAGTAACATTCGCCATTTTAATAGTTAAATCAGTACGTTCTTTAACTTGCTTATCATTTAAACCCTGTTGATAATAAATCAATGCAGCTTTCGCATAAGTATTAGTTGTTATGCTTAATGCTTGTGCGGCTTTATTTGCCTCTTTGGCAAATTGTGCCATTTTTTCAGCACTTGATTCAGTTACTATCTATATATCAGTTAAAGATTTATTTAATTTTTGAGCATAAGTATATGCGCCCTATATTGTTCTCATAAATCCATGAATAATACTAGATGAAATTTGCCAGCGTACAGTATTCTACAATGTGGTAAATAAACTATTTAATTTTTCACCTAAAAATAATGAAGCATTGCTAGCAGTACTAATACTATGTGTTAAAGCATTAAAAACTTGCTGTCCCGCCTATCCGCCTCGTAATAACTTAGCTGATAATGTGGTCAAATCTTGATTCGCTTGTTTTAAACTTAATGAAAATTTAGTTAAATCCAGCTTATTAGTATTTACATTAATAGCTTTGGATAAATGTGTTTCTAAACTTCGAGCCGCTTCTTGGGCTTGCTATAAACCTATTGGGCTTATCAAAGTTGAACTTTGATTTTTTAGTTTATCTAATGATAATGTTAAATTTCGTAATGACTGCTATGCGGCAGCTATATCTGCTGATACCTTCAAATTAACATTTAATTGTTTTGCCATATATTTATTGCTCCTTTCTCTCATATTTATAAAATGAAAAAGGGGAACTAAGCAAGAATAAAACTTACTTAGTTCCCCTTTTATTCTCATTTATTTTTGAAAAATCAAATAAATGAATTAACCTAATTTGGTCAAAGTCTCTTTCAAAACTGCTAGATTTTTTTCATCGCCCAGCTTCTTTTGAATCTCAGTAGCATCAAGATTAAGATTATCATAATCATTCTTCATAGCATCTAAAATACCATAAGCTGAATTACGATAATTATAAATCTTTTCGATTTGCGCATTTACAAGTGTATGCATAAAATTCAGTTCATCTGGGCCGATCTTACTCTTTACTATGCTTAGCAATCCACTTGCGATACACATATCATATAATTTACCAGAATCAGACTTTTGTTTGTCCGTAAAGGTTAAATTTGTATAATAGAATAAAACACAAAGATCAAACCACACTGTTAAACTAATCTCATTAATAAACGCGTTTTCAGATTGTACATTTGCAATTATTTCTTCCATGAATTTTACTCTATCGTCCGTTGTTAAGCGCGGCAATACTTCTATATCAATTTCGCCGAATTGCGCATTAATAGGAACAATCGCCGTATTTTTTATATTTAATTTACTAAAAGGTATTTTAGCCATAATGAAATCTCCTTTGTCTCTTTTCTATAATTATTATAACAAAAATTTTTTGTTATGTCAAATTTTTTATTTTAAGTAGTGCTACTTTTTAATTGCTTTAAAAAACTCGCGCCTAATTTTAAACTAACGCTTAATTTTAATTTTTGTAATGCTGTTATATCTTGTACCAATGGCTGTTCAGGCTCCCATTTTATATTTACGACACCATCTTGTTCAACAATTGCATCTAAATATGGAGCAATTGGAATTATATTAAATGGATGCTTTTTATTGCTTCTATTAATTATAACCAAGTAAGACGCTTTAGTTTCATTTAAATTTTTCTATCCAACTAGCGCTTGTAAAGTAATTAAAGAACGCAAATTATCAATTGTATCCCAAGGCTCAATCGTACAACCAACATCCGTATGCTTTTTTAAAGAAGCATATACATAAGTTTTTACAGCTTCATTCACATGACTCCACTAATCCATCATTGAATCAAAATTAGCTGAACCTAATATATGAATATCCGAAGACAAAGAAGCATAGTTTTTAATAGAATATCCTAAACCTTCATAAATTACGTCAGATTTCTACTAAGATGTTATTGCTCCTTTTTCTTCGCTAGCAGCTAAATGCACAGAACCAGCAGTTTCTAGATTAGAAGCATCTAATTTAATTTGTCCTCCCACTATTTTCTACATAGTCTAATACATTACTTTTTGTATTGCTTTATCGCTTGTTTTTTTAATTGCTTCATAAGCATAAGGCATCATTAACTAAAATAAACTTTCTCCGAACTATCCCGATGCCGCAGACAATGCATTCTATCTAGATTGCGCCGCTTTTAAAGCCGCTGTCATATCCGCTTTAGTCTATGATAATATTGCAGCATCTGTCATTGCATCATTTTTACATTTATCATACGCATCTTTTTTAGCGTGAAAATTAGCCCAAGCTTTCCTTCGCTCTTGCTCTGCAGTTTGATCACTATACTGTAAACTAAAAGGAGAAGTATCAGATACTTCATATAACTATTGTGCCTAGTCTAAAACCCGCGGCATAGCATCATTAACTTTTATTGATAGTTTTCGCATTAATTCGTCATCTGTAACCATCATATTATAAGCATCTTCCAATTTTTGTGCTTTTTTAATGGCATTTCTAGATTCAAGCTTTCCCAATAAATCCTTTTTAGAGGCTCGTATGGCGGCTGTAACCGCACTAATATTTTTCTTATTATGAATTTTATATACATTATTCCAATCCATGCTTATCCTCCTTCCTCACAAAATAAAAATAGGGAAGATAGCTAAAACTATCTTCCCTTAAAATTTTTATTAGTCACCAGTAGGTCTAATTACTCTATCATAATCATCTACTGCATCAGTAGACTTTGTTCTCGGGCGGTTAAGTTCAACCGCATTCTCGCCATCAAATACCTGAATAGCAGCAAGAACTTTCTTTGTCTTGTTAAATCTAGTATAATCCGGAAAAGCATCCATTGTGAATGTGAATGTGGAAGGGTCGCCAGTAGCAGCCATCGTAAATGTAAAGTTCGACTGAACCTTGCAATTAGGAATTATAAATTCTGCAGGATGATCAACACCAGCCTGATCACGGAATAATGTAGAAGCTTCAAGATAATAGTTACCACCAAACTTATCAGGCGTAATATTAATCTGCTGAACGCCACTCTTCTTTTCTGTGTAATAGTCAACAAGAACAACACAACCAGTTACAAACTTATCAAGATCATCAGAATCTTTAAGTGTTAAAAGGCCATAAGGAGCATCATGCCTAGCATCTGCTTCTTTTTCAACAATCGTCGCGGGGATATAGGGCTCAGAACTTACTTCACCATTGTCCATAAGCATAACATAAACCATATCTTCACCATCACGAGTATAAGGAACTTGGTCAACTTCAATTTCAACCTGACCACCTGGTGTAACAGTTACATCATCTGTCTGTTCAACTACATGAACCTTAATTGTTTCATTTTCATTAGCTTCAATAAGTCCAGCACCAGAAAGAATCATAAATCCAGCAGGGGAAATAAGTGCATCTTCCATTGTGAACGTAACTGTACGCTCACCTTCCCAAGCTATTAATCTACTATTGCCACGACCACCTGTCGCATAAACAGTTGTAGCAGCACCTTCCATGCTAGAAGTCTTCAATGTATCAAAATATATAACAGGTTCGCCCTTATAGAAAATCTTATTACCAATCTTCTGAGCTGCCTTCGCCTTCAACACAACGTCGCATATTTCGCGCACACCTAGTTTCATAAGGTTTTTCCTCCTTGATATAAAAAATTTTTTTAATGTATGTTTTTCATCCAATCTTCAGGCTTTCCATCTCCAGATGCGCCAGCCAAACGAGCTTTAATATCAATATCCCAACTAATATACATCTGAAAACGTTCAATTAAATCAAATAATTGAAACAAAGTTAAATTTAAACAATCTTGTAAAGACATTGAAGGTATTCCAATGGTTAATACAGATATATACTAAGTAAAAATATTATTTCTTTGTTCGCCCTTTTGCGCAGCGACCCTTTGGCGTCCTCTAGCCAGCTTCTGTGCGATTTGACTCGCCGCCGCATTCGCCGGATTAAAAGAACTAGAATCCTAAAGATTAGAATTTAAACAACAAATCTATTTTATTACTTCCTATAAATATTCAAAATTATTTTCTTCTACTATAATTGGATTATTTTCGCCTATTGGTAAAAACATTAATGAGTTAGGAAGAAAAGAAATTTTATATTTCGGAAACAATATTTGTAATAATGTCATAACTATTGCTTTTTTGTCAGCAGTAGTCTATTCAGTCATTATCGTCATAAATACTTGAAAATTTGAGGTATTCTATAGAATAGTTTCGCCCTCCGGTATTAAATTTTTAGATACTGTAAGGCATTGTACTCCAATAAAAAAATCTGACTCGCCAATAAAAGCAATTTCTCTTAATGTAGGCTAATGAATTATTAACTAACATTCAGGAATTGGAATATCAGCACCAGCCATTAATACCAATGATGAAATCATAATTCATCCTTAATATTAAATATTGTATCAAAATTCTCTTTCATTGCCTATTCATCTGCTGGGTTAGGCATACCCACTTTGTCTTCTCCGCCATGAATAGCTATATATCTAAGACAAATACCATGAAATTCAGCGTTTATATTTACTCGTGCTGCACCTTGAAATTGCAAAGTTCCTATGCCAGTTAATTTCTAATCACTAATCATAGAATCAATTTCAGCGGCAATACGATATGGCCGCAATTTCATATCATCCAACTGCCACTAGTCTAAATGACAAATAATATCAAATTCAACTACATTATCTCTAAATTCAGGATTAGTTGCATTTGGAATAAAAGTATCAAAATCAATATAGACATACGCTTTTACAGAACCATCAATCGGTAAATAAGGTGTAATTTGAATTTGTTTACCCATCATTTCAACAGCATCATTAGTAGACACTACTGGCTTAGATAAACAATCAGGCGTTGTATAATACAACAATTTCTTTAAATTATTATTTTTTAAAAACTAAGAAACAATAATTTCTGTGTCTTTTTCTACCGACAGAAAGCTAGAGTGCGGAAATTTATATTTTTCTATTTTCATACTCACTACTCTCCTTTACCTCTTTAGAACAACGATTCAACTACTATTGTTCTTTTATAATCATTTTCAGTGCCAGTACCATACATTAGATCAAACTATCCATGATAAGAAGTTGTCCAACGCAAGCTAGCACATTGTTGCCCACCCGCATTTTTAAACGTTTTTATTTCTACTGGAACTTTTTTATCTTTTCCTAAATAAAATTTTCCAGGTAGCGTACCTAAATATATATATTCATAAATCTTTTTAGGCTTAATAAATATTTCACCATGAACCAATGAAACACTATCTTGCGGATTTGGGTCTAATGGTTTTGTAATTAAAGCACCCACAAGACCATTATTTATATCATCTTCTTGCTCATTTGCATAATATTCTTTAGCATGTACTTCTAAAATACCAGGGGTACTAATCCAATCAATTGCTTCTACACGCCAACAAGTTTTATCATTATTTAAATAAAATTTAGAATAACGACTAAAATAACTTTTAGTATGCTCATTATTAGGTAATAATAATTGTAAAGAATAATTAGGACTATCTACTGTAATAGAATGACTAACTTTCTAATCAAGCTATTCTTGTTTTGGACCAATAACTGCTACATAAGTAGAAGTTACTTTTCCATCTTCTTCCCAAGATATCTAATATGAACAACGTCTAATTTTTCCACGAAAATAAGCAAGTTCTGTTAAATCCTGTAAATAAATTAGCCAATAACTATTAGTTCCAACCCATTCAAAAATATCGCCAGGTTGAAAATTAAATTCATATCCAACAGATACAATTTTTTCATCATAATCTTGACTAATTTTATTGGGATTTATTAATGCACGCACAGGAGGACGTTCAATTTCCCCCTCCATAACTTCATCTGGATAGGGGATAAATTTCTATATTAAAGCTCCTTGATATGAATATAAAGTCGCTTTATCTAAACTACGACGCTTATCTTTTATCATACGTTCTTGCTGGGTATAACCACCAGAAGTATGAAGCATTTTAGCCATATCATTAACCCCTTCAATAGGACTAGGCATATTTTTCATATACGGCATTAAATTTTGCATATGATACTAGAAATTTAACTAGACTAATTTATCTTCAAGTTCTTTGTTCGGATAAGACATTGTTTTTTATTTCCTACAATAGACTTAACGATTCAAATACAGTTTTTCTATATATTGAAAAATCAAGTTCTATGTATTCTTTTAATCCTTCTAATTTACTTAAAAGCTATAAGAAAAGCGGTATTTGATAAAAAATTTTACCTAATCCCGCAATTTCTAATATTACCGTATCTAATTGCTTGCCCCAATCTTCGCCATGCTCACGCATAGGAATTAATTTCCATAATTGATTGGTTAATCTAGTTACATTTGTCTCAAAACTTTCGTATGAAAATTCTATATCATATTTACTTAATAGCACTATTTTCTCCAAATTTATACCAAGTAGAACGATATATACCGGTATCTGGATTTTTTTCACGTCGCTTATATAATCTCTAAAAATGATGTGTCTATCTATGACATTCAGTTTTTAAAGTAATTAATTTAGCTAAATGATTAGCCTATGAAGTCATTTTAAAATCTGACCCTGAATATTTCATACGTGTATTTTCAATTGAAGTAATTTGACGCTGTAACCAGTTTTCAATCATAATAAAGGCTAAAATATTAATTTCTTCGGATGATAATTCAGCAGCAAATGAAGACTTTTCAATTAAAACCATCGGCGGTGCGTCTGGATCTGCATCCCCATCTAGCTCATTCCAAAAAACACCAAGAATAAAATCTTCTGGAGTAACTTCATTCTCCATTACACGCAATGTCTTAATTTCATAATCATCCAAATTTACGCGAGGATATTCAAATGATGGTATTGCGCTAATTAGCATTTTCTGCAAATCCCGAACAGTATCTTGCGGCGTTAACTCAATATACATATCATCTGTGATATTCCCCAAAAAGCGGTCGTAGATAGTTGCAAATTTAGTTCCCAACTATTACGCCCCCTATCTATTATTCAGTTTTAGGCGTTACAACTTTATAATTAACGGTTGTGCGGCGAGTTGTCTTCTCGGTATCCTTAACCTCGGTTTCATCTGCTGCACGATCAGCCGCAATATTTTTCAAAGCTGCTAATACATCGAATCCAGTCTTCTCCTTTAACGCTTCAATCTTACGATTATCAGTTAAAGGAAGCTCAACTGCATATTTTTTAACTAGATCCATTACACCCATAGGTGCGAAATCTAGACAATCAAGAAATGCTTCATAAGTACCATTCTTCAGCAACTCAATAACCTGCTCTTCTGACATATAATACTCAGGTTCGGTAGGAATATTAAGTGCTTCAGAAACCGCGTCATCCCATTGTAAAAAATTAGCCATTAAAGCTTGACCACCGCTTTGATAACTTAACTTAGTAAGTTCATCAAGCGAAATCTTTTTAACCTCGCCTGGCGCAAACTCACGTCTAATATTTTCCTCAGGAATGCGATATATAACCATACTTGCACTTCTGTTTTTTACATTATAAATATTTGCCATATTTTTATCTCCTTTTTCACTTATTGTAAATAAAAAATGGGGGGAGGGGAATTTCCCGACTCCCCCATCACTGAGTTTTCAATTAAGCCTTGCCGTAATCTTTAACAGTCTTATAACCGCTAAGATTCCATGTCTTCATCTGACCTACAAGACTTGTATCAACATAAGCGCAAATGTTATTAGCTAACATAGCAACTACGCCGACTTTCTTATAAACCTGAACTTCACGAGAACGATCAGCATTCTGGAATTCATCGACTATTGTATTGCCTTCAAAAGCAATCTTTACAGGCTTAGAATCAGCGCCTGTAGGAAGAATCCAGCAATATCCAGGATCAATTACCTTTGTACTATTCGTTTCATCTTCAAAGCCTTGCTCAAGAATAACTACTTTGTACTGCTTATACTGTGCAAGACGGCCTGTCTTCCAAAGCTCATCTTTCATAGCTTCTGTGTATCTCCAAGCCTGCTGAGGAATCATCTTAACAGCAAATTCCTGTGTACAATAAATTGTAGGTACACCATAAGCAGAAACTATTGTAAGAAGTGTATCAAAAGCCTGTTCATCAAAGCCATTAACAACAGCAGTGTTGTTAGCAGGAAGCTGATTAATAGAAGCCTTAAGGGCCTGTGCAACTTCCTTATAAACAAGCTCATCCATACCCGTCATAACTGTATCAAGTACTTCAGCAAAATCAACTCTGCCATCAAGGAATTCCTCAAGACCAATCTGTGCAGCACCGCCGATAGCGCTTGTAGGAACTTCAAAGCTCTCTGTGCCAGCACTAAGCTTAAATACTTCATAGATACCAGCAAGGCCAACACGTGTTATAAACTGTTTAGCTCTCTTTGAACCATTAAGTTTTCTACGGAATATTGGCTTATCACCCTGCTTAAATGTCTGAACTTCAGCAAAGTCACTATACTGTTCAATAACTTTCTTAGGAAGTACATCATCTAAAACTTCTTCAATTATAGAAAATATAGTATTTCTATTTTCTCTATAAAGTGCATACGTACCAGCAAGTTCATTAAACTCCTGACGAAGTGTTTCATTCAACGCATCATAGCTAAGCGACTGGCCATTCCAGCTATACGCTACAGGGGCAGAAGAATCAGCCTTTGCAACTGTCTTAGCAAGTGCAAGTAAATTTTCATGATTTAACATAGTTCTTCTCTCCTTTCATTAAGCTATGCGCATGATTTTAACAGCGCGCTGACGATCAGGCATTGTATAAACTTTAACAACCTGCCATTTCATTGTATCACCAACAGCAGCTGCACCAACGTTTGTAAGATAACCATCTGTACCAACATGAAGTACATCGCCAACAGTAAGGCCTGTCTCAACAGAGGCTACCTTGATAGTATTAGTCGTGAAGATGTCGCCAACATTGGTCTTAAATACTCTAGGAACCATTGTAGTGCCAGCAGGCATCATAACTGCCTTAGATTTAGACTCAATGTGGAAAGGATCATCATTATAAGTAGGCTCATAGTAGTCGCCAGAACCAACTGTTACTCTGTCATAATTGTATGTAGTAGCAAACGTAATAGAATCAACCGTATCAGCATATTCTTTGCCATCTACCGTGAATTTATTTTCAGCTACGGCATATTCTGTGCCATTTACATAAGCCTTAGACTTATCTTCATTATAAGTTACAGGATATGTAGGACCAGGAATTGTTATGGATGTGTTGCCAGCTGCATCCTTGCCGTTATAATGACGAGACTGAAGTGTGCCAGATTCAGCACCAGCCGGGCTATAAACACGACCATTGTAATGATCTTTTACCATTGCGAATTCGCAATCGAGCTGACCATCACGATATAATTTTATTTCATTGTAAACAAGCATCCATTCACCAGCGCCTGTGAAATTAACAACACCATTAGCATAGTCATACTTTACGAACTGACCCTGTTCAAGTTTGTCAATAGCTGCGGCAGCAGGTAACTGAGCATAGATCTGGGCGGTGCGCTGTGCAGAAAGATGGTTAGGTTCAACCTGGCCATAACCAAACTCAACATAGTTAGCGCCGCTAGTAATATTCTTTTTTAAGAAATCACCTATCATTGTAAGTTATCCTCCTTTAAATTATTTCATTTCTTTTTCTACTGCTAAAGCACGTTGTACCCAAGCAGGTGTTACATCTTCGACTGTCTCGATAGATGTAAGATTATATGTATTAGCTGCGGCTGCTGGCTGCATTTCTCCCTCATCAGAAGACAAGTTGAAATTAACCTTATTGCGCACACATATAATTGACAATTTTGCTTCGATATCTGATACAGAATAATTATCTATATTATCAATAACATCTTTCTTATCAGCATCGCTTAGCATATAAAAGCTATCAATCATAGCAAGTTTCTGCTGTTTTTCTACATTAAGCTTAAATGCTGTTAATTCAGCAATTGTATTATTTAATGTATCATTTGTAGCCTTTAATGCATTATAATCTGTAGATAATGTGTTATATTTTTCCATTAATTCTACATATTCTGGAATTTCATCCAGATTGTAAGAAGTAACTACGGCAGGCTCAGCCGCAGTCGGCTCAACCGTAGGTTCTTCCCCTATATTTTCTTGATTTTCTGTAACTACTGTTTTATCAGTATTGTCCAAATTTTCTGTAGAATTTATAGGCTCTTCTGTAACAACATTCTCGTTTTCATTTATGACCATCTGAGTTGTTCCTCCTTCTTCAAGAAATTCTTTTATTGTATTTATCATTGAGTAAATTTGTGTTTTAAAATCTTCATCCATAGTTAAACTATAAGATGTAATATTAGCGCCTTCAAAACAAGGCTCCACATCTTCACCCAAAATACACAATTTGGAAATTAACCCGTCATTAATTATGCAAAATCTTTTACTACCTTTTTCAAATTTTGCCCAACTTACTTGCAAAGTTTTTTCGTCCAATTCCATAGATTGCGGATTTCCTTGATCAATGACTCTTTGACATTCTGGATACTGGCCAACCCATAGATACCCTTCTGTAACCAAATA
>ULTU01047052.1_pt1 | contig 13162 bp, 13 predicted proteins | sample 1957861 | NCBI WGS metagenome assembly ULTU01 (sample SAMEA4835742, study PRJEB28245) | human gut metagenome | biome: gut microbiome; material: fecal sample | place: Denmark | collected 2008
TCAACGAATTATGCAATTTTACAAAGAACTATTTCACCACTTAAAACGTTAAATATCAGAGCGTTATATTAATAACTTATCGGGTGATTTCAGCATCTGTTTTTCGAAACATCTAACTGGACGCCCTAATTATTTATATATGTTTTCACCTTCAACTTCACCACAGAAACTTTAGTTACTCATTTTATAAAGCGGGAACTTATTCGTATCACACAATCTCTTTTCTAATTGTCCAAAATCAGAAAGTTCATAGTTAGCAAACAATTCAAAATCTTTATCAGCGAACCCAGCATTGCCTAAATCTATGTCATAACCACATTTTAACTTTTCAAATTCATTGCAGGTAGGATTCGTTATCGAGAAATTATCTACTAACTTAGGACAATAATCATTACCGTTAGCCCCCAAAGCATCTATTGGGAACAATGCGATATTATCGAGTTTTGACTTTGGAAATTCAAATTCATCGGTCTTCAATGACGAAGTATAGCGTATACCATAAATCAAAACATTTTTTTTCTTTGTTTCCGGCTTATCATTATGAGTAATTACCCACTCTGTCACTAACTGCGGAATGATATACTCGGGCTTAAAAACGTCATCCCTATTGCTTACTACTACCATACATGAAAGTAACAATGGGAAGAAATATAAGGTCCTTATCATATGCTTATCAAAATCATTTTTATCGGGTATTCGCATATCAAGAAGACCAATATCTTTCTGATTCTCTACACGTGAAATCATACATAAATCGAAATCTACACGATGCATTTCTTCCCAACAGGCATAGACGCTTTCTCCAACATACAAACAAGGATAGCCCGGAAAACTATAGCGTTGAGTTTGAACTATTCCTCGTTTTGAGAAAGGAATATGAAACATATCCTTATAGGTAAACTTCTTAGTACCACTATGTACCCTAGCCCTATAGAAACTATTATTTGCTCCTAATTGCGAAACAAACAAGATATTACCAAAACCTTTATGTCCAGTTTTACCAGAAAACAAATTAGACAATTTTCTAAAAGCTTGTGCATGCAAACCTTTATATTGTGCCTTAACTATAGCTTTTATTGCCTCACAGATATAAGCCACTTCCGCCTTATCCTTTGCATCGACACCATCTGTCTTATTTACATAAGATAGATAAGTCTTCAGTCTATCTGATAAAAGAATACGAAAGGGCTTGCTGTCTGTATTTTCTACAGGAAGCATTGCTGCCATTTTAGAATAGAGTTCATCTTTCGTCATATCACTTTTTTATATTAGAAATCCACCTGAAAAACCATTTATGTTCTAAATGTCATTTTCCAATTGATTTAATACACTCTAAATGGATGTCATTTAATCCAAGTCTTGATGCATGAGAAGAGAATTTTTGAAGAATATCTGCAAAAAGACCAGGTTTAGCCTTAAACCACAACTTGTACTTATCCTCATTTTTAATCTCCGTATCAGTTAAAGCCCAAAGACATCGGAAATCGAAGACAATGCATTTTACATTTTCATCTTCAGGAACCAAAATTGGATATACAGGATAACATTTATCGGATTTTTTAAATTTATATACTTTAGACTTGCTACCTGTTGTATATTCACCTAATGGAATTTCAAAAACATACCCACCTACTAATCTTGAATAGATTTTCTTATTAGCATGGTCACAAGGAGGTGTTAATTCTATTGCTATATTTACTCTTGGATACGTCTTTCCAATCTTATATTTTCCATCCCCCACATCAACAGGAACATCATCAACCTGTTCATCAGGCACAATAAGTGGACTATTCGTATCAAGAATTCGATAAATATTACCAGGTAAAATTTCTTGTGTATTCAAGTTGTTGCTTTCTATAAAGAAGCAAGAATTCAGCTTGGCAGACAATTTATGCAATGTTTTAACATCATCACCAAATGGATTTTCTGTAATTCCTGATAAATCAGGAAGCGACTCTTTCTTAACAATCGAAAGCAATTCAGAATTCAACAATGAGTCAAATACTTGATAAGCCCCTGAAGTCAAATTTATATCTTCCTTTTCACCAGTTTCATTTCTAGATAACTCTCTAAGGATATATGACAAACACTCTTCGTGATTCTCAAAATTGGAAGATATTCCATATATGTCACTTAAAACATTTTCTATTGAATCATTCACTAATTTTCTCCAAGCCAATGAAAAATAAGCTATTCTACTCTTCTGAAGTTCTGTATTTATATCATCCAACAATCTGTCAAAATTCCAAGTACCTTCTATCTGATAGTTCGTTTTATCCATACATAAGACAAACAAAGGAGCTGCATTTAACATCACAGAAGTATCAATTTCTTCTTCCTCATCAGAAGATTCTTGATTTGTCATCGCATTCCTTGCTGTCGCATTTCCTATTCGTTTGAGAAATTCATTAGAATACTCCTTATGCTTTGTCCATAATACAATACCATAATACTTAGTTCTCTCTGGTTGGATTCTTTGAATTATTCCAATAAGTCGAGAAATATTTGGAACTAATTTCGAAATATTCTCGTCCAGCATCAAGTCTGCAAAAATCAATTCACGAGGATGCTTAAATGCTGATATATCACCTTCAGAACTACCTATGCGAATAAAATCTACAGGAACATCAACTTTCTGTAAAGCATCCACAATAGCCTTACCTTCATCTTCGACGTTGTCAACAACAACCGCCCGATTTACAACTTCTTCAATTTTCATAGCTACATTACATAAAAATACACATTATGCTTTAGGAAATGACAAAGCAACAATAGCCTTATCAATCCCTTTATCAACAATTTTCGACGGCAGTTCTATATCACAATTGGACAGAATGTCCATATGACCATTCAACTGTTTCATCGTTTCGCGAGTAATATAAAGTCCAAATCCCATACCTGCATTAAGAGGCTTTCCTGACACAAAAGCTCTAACCGCTAATTCTGGTGCAATTTTAAACCCTGGTCCATTGTCGCACACGGCTACTGTGACAAAACCTTCTCGAAAAGATTCTGTAACATACAAATATATCATTCTATCCTCTATTCTTGATCTACAAACCCAATATATGGAATTATCCACCAAATTAGTTAATGCAGAAATAGTTTCTGTCTTACTAAGTTTTGCCATCATATCGACCTTCCTATAATTTGAGAACAATCTGATAGCATGATCTTGAAATCTAAATCTATTGTACTCAATAACTTTACCAACTATTTGGGAAATATTGATTTTTTGAATTTCAGACTTTAACATCATTGAGGAATAATTAGCAATGATCGTTTCCAAGACAGGAATGATTTCTTTTACCTTAAATATATTTCCAGCTTCTGCACAACTTTTAAGTGCTGCCATTTGCTTCTCCAGTTCATGGATTGCTCCTCCTAAATTGATGCCAATACTTGCACTATGAATTAATGTGTCCCTTACCTCATTATATTGTGATTCAATCCGATACAAATAAGTAAGAATCTGATGTTGATCTTTTTCATCTGGAACTTTTTCTTTAACGATAGAAATAACTTCAGACAATTCACCAATTACCGGTTCTGTCACATTCTTACCTGTTTTGTAAATAGACATCAGATTCATTCTGTCTTGATTTCTCTGCTGAATAAAAAGATCCATCACATAAGATATCGCATCCACGAAAGCAAAATAAGCTTCATCTTCGATGAATCCTTCTCGATTTGTTTTTTCTCTTAAACCATAACTGGAAATACGGTCTAACATTACAGAACCAAGAAGTAGGCTGTTACTTATAGATCCTCCACTACGACTAAGCCTTCTTTTATCTATAGAAAGCCAATCATTGCCAGGTTCACCATAATCAAACACTCTCATATTATCACGGTAAACTCGAATACCAGAATTTTCCTTCAAATAATCATTTAGACCTTTTTTCTCAACATTTAACAAACTAAATACAGAAGAGTCCTTCTCGTACATGATGACATCAAATTGCACCCTACCTATATTATATTCATTAAGATCTAAACGCTTTTCCCGTTTTACCACTTTGCCAGTTTCAGTCTCAACTTCAACATTATGTATTAAGACCTTTTCATATTCATCTAAAGCCGTTAGTGACCTTGACTTTATCTTATCCAAAACATTCCATGGCTTGAATTCATAAGAAAACTCAGTAATTATACTTCCTTCCAAAGTACAATGTCCATAATATAAACCTGCATTTTTGATAGCTTCAAGATTTGGCAAACCAGAGAATACATTATTATTAGATGAAACTAAGACCTCAAAAGAGTCACTTTTTTCTGAAAATGGACTATTCAACGTCGTCAAATCCCGAAATACAGAACGAAGTTTTCTTCTATTCCATTCACCTTTCAGATTACAGACAATAATTTTCGTACCTGTTTGTTTGTCAAAGAAATGCGAATCAGAAGAATATCCATAATCTATCTTAAAGTCATCAATATCTTTAGATTCTGCTAATTTGGACCAATCGATACTTACATAAACTTCATTCTCATCCGAATGCTTAGAATACAACTTAATATCATTTCCTAACTTATGAACACCCAAGCGTCCAATGCCTTTTTCACCTAGAGGTAAGCGTCCCTGACGATGACTTATCAATTTGTTTTTCTTGTTATCTGTACCAATAACAAGCCAAATATTCTCAATCGTATCTAAACTCATACCAGACCCATTATCTGAAATTGATATTTCTATTAATGAGCCAAAAATATCGAAATTGAAATCTACAACACATTTTGTTGCCCCTGCATCATAAGAGTTTTTTACTAACTCCAACAATGCAATGCTCTCATCTTTTATAAGATCTTCCCCTAAATGCGCCAAGACCCTAGCTGTCATTTTAAATGGTTTCTTCATATAATCTTTCTTTAGGTCATTTTTCATTAAACACGACGGTCGTTCTATCCTCACTATATCTACTTATGAGCGCAGATAAAAGTCTCTCATCACAATTTGGAGAGATACACCAATTATTGCTACAATGACATAAAATGTCATATAGTGTTCTAAAGTCTGTATCGTGTACTAAAACTTTCTTCCATTTTTTAAGCAACATCATTAGCCTACGAGAAACATGCCGTTTATCGTATCCTAGCATTAAGTACGAATGCTCTCCTTTCGGTAGCAGGTGAACAAACAACATATCTAGGGGAGCAGAGCAAGTTTCATCAAAGCATAACTCTTCAAAATCACTATCATCAACTATAGCATCACAAATTGCTAGTTTTAACGGAGCCAGTTCTATACAGCAAAATACATAAGAGTTAAAATCATTATTTTCAATTGCATCATAAAGCAAGACGATGCTTGAATCATATCGTCTTTGCAGGAACTCCCACGCTTTCTTTTCTTCATCATATACTCCTCCCTGATAAAAGGGATTTATCTCCCTCTTAGCTTTATTTTCTACCAACAACTTCAAATTTTGATATCGTAAAGCACCTACAGCGCGTAGAGATTGAAGCACTTGAAATCTAATATCTGTTGGTATTATTCCTTCCGCATTTTTCTCATACTCATCAAATAACCCATTATCGTGCTTCTTGCAAAAGATTGGCATAGACATAGCTTTTTCTATACCAATCTTTTGAAATTTTTCTAATGGAAGTTCACCAGAATCTATAAAACTCATTGGATGCACCTCATCTATCTGGCATTGAATCAATTCATGCTTATCATTACAAATGTACTTTTTCAATACACATTGCGGCACAATATGAGAATGTTTCAAAGTTATCTCATTGCAACCAGGAATACAACATGTATACTTGTACTTTAGTGACATAATACGAACCTTGCTCAATGTTGAAGCAAAATCCTTATATGAAAAGTCAGAAATATCCATAACCATAATAAATTATCTGTAATTATTGAATCAAAACTTGCACATCAAAAATACCAAATTGCCTACTTAAATTGTCCAGGCGGTCCCATCCCACACAACCAGGCGCAGACCTCTGGTGGTCCGCCAACCTTATAGCGTAGCGGTTCTGAGCACCGGAGGGTGATTACATTCTCTCGTTCCTGAGTAAAAAGAGGCTTGGTGAGAAAGGTTGAGCTCTCCTTGCAGGAGAGACGGAGAAGTAGAAAAGCTATAGATTTTCAACCCATTTTCTCCCACTTTTCGTAAAAGCAGACCACAGGTAGAGGCAACATGCAATGATACCTACCCCACCTAAAACAATGTACATTCCTTCCATAATCATTTCTTTTTTAATATGTTATCAGCAAACAGCGCTAAGAAAACAGTAGCAAACAATCCCACACCAAGCAAAAAAGCATATGGTTTAGCATCATCTACACCAAGTACCAAACCTACCGCAGCAACAACAACCATTGCAGTAAAGCAGGTATTTGCAAGTTGATATATAAACTTGCTCAGGTTTTCTCTACGGGTCTTTTCTTTTTCCCTATCTTCTTTTGCCGTCATAGCTTACGTTTTTTATTATTTCTACAAATATACGATAAAAACCAATACAATACAACTTATCTCCCTATTTTTTAGCAATCTTTATCTTTTCAAGAGATGTACATAGCGAAGAACATCAATTCGTGTGACCAAGAACCTTTGCTTTGGTTGAGACAATAGCCACGAAACAGTATCCTTATAGATTTGTATCTGTTTATATCCCTCAATTACATCATAACCAATATATTTTGAAATGAAGTCAGGTGAAAAAGGTTGAGTTATTAAATCCGGAGAACGCAATACTAAATCATCATCAGCCAATACGACAGGAAAAGCATCTAGCGATAATCTATATACAGCAACAGCCCCTATACAATCACATAAAATACGTTCATAATCAGTTTGAATCATATTTTTCCAATCAGATAATTCAGTTTCATTCCTCTGCTTTAAATAAGAAAAATCCCGTAGTTGCCATCTGTATCTGACTGATGGCAAAAAGATACTCATCAATATCTTTCAATTGCATTTTCACTAGAGGCGTATAAGATTTATCAAACTTCATATTTTCAATATGATACTTTATTTTATGGATAGTAACGGTGAATCAATACCGATTGTTGTAATAGCTTGGTACAGATACAGAACTATCATCAGGTACGAAAACACAATACGGCTTTCACCGATACTTACCGCTATTTTTCATCTTACAAAACATTTATCACAATAAGTTTTAAAGTCTTCCATTCCTTGAGATATAGTGCCAAACACATTATAAATAATTCTATGTGCTGCTTGCTTCCTTGGGGAATCAGAAGTTAAAGTTTTATCATTCAGTGCATCTAACAATAACACTTTTAATCGCTGGTAATTATTACTCTTCCGACTTTGCTCAGAAAAGTATTCTATCACTACAGAATTTACATAACTTCTAGTAACACTTCCATGGCTTACCAAAGAATTTCTCAACACCATATTCAATAAGTTTCCATCTTCTTGTACTATATTAATGGCATCCCAGTCTTTATGATTTAATAGGAATTCAACATTTTTAATCATAAACAGCTTTATTTCTTCGTTGTGAATAATAAGATGATTTTCAAATTCTGGTACATAAAAATAAGCCAGTATTTTAGCCATTCTTACTGCAAGTTTACCGCCTCTGCTTACCCAAACTTTAAATCTATTATAAGCCAATTTCCATAAATAACCATCATCTACAGAATAATGAACATTCTCATTTAAAAGATAACGTAAGATTTCCAAATGTAATTCAGGACAAGCATCATCATATTCTACCCAATACTGCAATGCATAAAAATATGCTCTAATGGTATCGTCATCTTGACATGAAAAAATATCGTAACTAACAAATTTATCATATATGCTATTACTATTTTTCCTACATTTGTTACTCTTACACCAACTGGACATTATCTTCTTCACCCCATCTAAAGCAAATTCATTTAGGGAAGACTTCAACATTACCGAAAATTCCAAACGAGACACCTGTTCCGCAATGCTACCATAGCAAAAATAATTCAGAAAAGAATCACAAGCTTGTATTGCCCCTCTCTTTACCCAATATTCATTAATACTGCCGAACAAGATTGCCAAAATTTTATTCGATAAAGATTTACTGTCTCCATCATAGCGATATACCTTTTGCCCATTAGACTTCAAAGACTCTACTCTAAGAATTACAGTTGGTGAGTTTGCTATTTGTTGATACTTCTCATCATCGATAAACTTCAAAAGTTCAATGAACATCAAATCTTTTAAGACATATTGGTGGATTCCCAAAGAATTATTCAAGAAAGCCATGGATGCAGCCAATTGACGAGCAAACATTTTTCCTTTTCTAAATGTGACAATAGCATTTTCTAAGACTTGATATTCCTGTTCGTTCAACTTAGTAAACATTGAATTTATATCTTTCACAGGAGACCCCATTAAACGCAAATCATGCTTGAAGCTATCCAAAAGTTCAAAAGTGTCTATCTTAGGAAGTTTTACAACCAATGGAAAAATCTTTTCTAAATATAATTTTCCATCTAAAATACCTTTTTTCCCAAGCTGCTCGATAACATATTTTTCATCCATAGATACAACAAATATGATATTGCAAAACTTTGCCGTATTTCGCACTAGTCTCAAGACTTCAAAGACCTCATCTTTATCCAATCTATCCACATCATCAATTACAACGAACACCTTTTTCTTCAAATGTAACAGTTCATTACTGATATCATTTTTTAATCTTTCTAAGGAGCCATCTATTCTAAAAATCTTTTTAAACACAAAATCACTCACCATGTTCGTTCCATCCATCAACTCCCGTACATAGTTAGCAAGACGTTTTTCGATAGGACCATAGAAAGGCGCAAGGCTATCATTCAGCTCTTCGAAAAAATCACTTATAATCTGATTGGGCGTTTGGCAATTCCATGGATTAAATTCCACATAATAAGCAGTTTCACCTATGGCATTACGTAAATTATGTAAAAATGTTGTTTTACCAGAGCCCCATTTTCCACAGATAGAAACAGAGAAAGCTTCTTTGGTGGTATCTACATTCAGTAGTTGACTAACCAAACTTTTAGCATATGCTTCTCTAATTGGGTTCAAATTATCAATAGGAGTTTCTGTATTTACAAATCCCTTTTGATAGAGTTTTTTCGCAGTATGTGGTACATAACACTTACTCACATCTAAAACAAAAAATAACAGCAAGAATATTTCACACAAAAAGCTATAACTAGCCAAAGGAATTGCACTATCTATGAAATAGAATTTATTTCTATAAAACAGCAAAATGAATCCTATCAAATAGCACACTAATCTAAATAAAGAAACATGCTGATTTTCTTTTAATTTATAGCAGACAGTTATTCCACCATAAATGAGAATAACTGTAAACCAACCATTCAGCATTTTATTTCCATACAATTGATTCTCAATGGCATAGAAGCAGTTACTTGAATATCTAAAAATAAAAGCTTGCACTATTTCTAAATTTTCAAGTAACAGCAAAAGTAATCCTATGGAAACAAATATATCTATAATATTTTCCCGCAAGAACAATGTTGACAACAAGTCTGTTCCATTAAAGGATATCCTATTTCGCTTGTTTTTCATTTTGCGTCTGCTCAGTATTTAACAAATTCATTTACCAATATCGATTTCATAACCCAAATCTACACTTTGTATTCTATCTCCAATTTCTTCAACTCTTCTTCCACGCACTTCAGAAATACAGGCGAGTCTATCAATGCCCTTTTTACCACATCCTCACACTTGTTCGAGTTGAAATTGTCATTAATATCCTTCTTGATTGCCAGAAAGCATTCACTAAGAGGATTACTTCCACCATTTGTAACCATCTATGTTTCCATACACCCTCTGAACCGCCTTTATTTAAAGGCGATTCAAGAGATGTTAAAAATAAAAAATGATTGGATTTAACATTTATTTTTGCATAAAGCAAGGTAAAAGTGCCACTTTTTCTGCTGTACAAACAGGCTTGGCAGTAAGACGACTAACTAGCTCCTTGATGTAACACCCAGGAGATAACTTGCTCATATTACAGCTTTCTATGACAGAAAACATGAAGGCATAGTCAGTCTTGATATATTTAAGAGCCTTCTTTGTCAAAGCGCCCAAGCCTTTGTAATTCGATCTAGCAAATCGCTCAAACTTCTCTTTGATTCGGTCCATGATAGGCTTGCTCCTTTGAAGCCTTTCCACAAGAATTTGGTCGGCTGTTAAACCTGCCTTCTTGCAGTCATGCTCGATTCCAAATAGTCTACCTATCTCATCGATAAACCACATAGACAAGGAATGATTCTCTTCCAAGGACTCTACGAACTTTCGCCTTATATGTGTCAGGCATGCTGAACGATGTTGATCAGGATGAAGTTCATCATCGTCATATACTTTATATACTACATAACCGTCAGTAGTAAAGAAGCCGATAAAGTTGTCCAAGAACTGACGGATTGCCTTGAGGCCACGACTCCCATGCTCGTATATAAACCACACGAGCTTCTGGACATTAGCCTTGATTCCCCAAAAATAACGCTTCAAGTATTTACGGACACCTTCATCTGTCTTCACACCAACAAGACCTGAGGTCTCATCAATCATCCAATTGTGAGTCTTCTTGATAGTCGCCTCCCAGACATCTTTCATTTCCTTGCGGATATAAGAGATTATCTTATGTACGATAACTCCCAAGTTTTTCTCGTTCATATTCAATCCCGTCACCTGATGCAGAAGACGGAGTAGATGGAACGTCATCATTGGAATCTTCAGGCCAATCAGACTTTTCTTCTTCTCTCGTAACCTCCTTGCCAGACTTCAGCAAATTCTTTTGCTCCGCATTACGCTTGAACCGTTGGCGCTGGCGATAACGGGCCAGCCATTGTGCCTCCGATGCAGAGAGCGAAGACTTTTCAAGCATCGAAGTGAGCTTTGTAATCTTCTCATTCAAGGAAGCTATCAAGTTATCCGATGCCTTCTGGTGGTTGGCGCTATCCTTCATAATACGCTTTACATTTTCCAGGTTCTCCTCTCGCAGATGCTTAAGTTCCTCCTTATGGCGCTCAGCCTGTTCCTTCATCTGCTGCATATAGAACTCCTTCATATTGTCCTGCTGAGCCTTGAAGAACTGGCGATCCTCCTCACGCTGACGTTCGAAATCGGCACGCAAGGCTTGATCGTGAGCTATCAAATCTACCTGCCCACGATTCGCTGTTGCCATCTCATCCTTGAGACGAGCTATCTCTGCATAAGCCAAACGTAACTTCATTTCGTCATTCATGCCTACAAAGGTACTACTTTTTTCTGACATATGCAAGTTTTTTCGAATATTTTTTATAACTAAAACACTAACAATCAGGCAGTTAAGTAACCAAACAACATCTTCTTTTATCTGCATTTTAGTGACTTGGACACCCTCTGTAAGCGTAACGAAGTCGCTCCAGCAAATTTTGTAGCAGGAACGCTGTTCGTCGAATACAGGCAAAAAGAATTTTTCATCATCCAAGCGGATTTTTGTCAATTCAAAGCGGCGGCGACCACGATAGAGAATCTTCATTGTACGAAGTTTCTTCGACATAAATATAAAAACCGATTCCTCGATATAAGGATCAAGCCCCATTTGGCTACGAACTACTTCTGAGAGCGTATCGATATCCTTACGCATATCCATAGGACCAGAATAAAAATAGTACTTCTGTCTACTTGTAAAGGATATCATTTCAGCCAACTATTTTGTGCAACAAAGCTGTAATCTCATTTACACTTGTCTCGCAAAGTGACAACTCCATCCCATAGCTGAACGATATGTGCATCGAGACGATACTGTATGTCGGGATAGAAGGAGCAGCCACAGGCATGGTCGGTTCTTCTGGCTTGCAAGAGTCCACACTTGAAGAAGCTGAGTTGACACTTGCAGCCGACTCAATCTCCAAGGGAACAAGAGACTTGTCACCATTAGGAGAAGCTGCCAACTTAGACTTGCTATTCCAAAAACACTTACGATAGTATCGAAGCACATTAGGATAAACATAACTACTGTCATCACAAAATTGTTTGAGAGAACGACCACGACCATACATCTCGAACTCACGAATGATGGCTGCGTAATCAACTTTTGCTTTCTTCTTATTTTCCATTTGATACCATTTTTAATCGGCAGCAAAGGTAATACTTATTTTTTAGCGGGCAATATGGAGAAGTAGATGGTTACCCCACATGGATATAGATACCCGTATCCGTTTCACCGGCGATGGAAGCCCCCCCGCCCTTCACGATATAGTGCGCGGAACCGCTACGCTTTATGGTTGGCGGACCATCAAAGGTCTACGCCAGATTGTGCGGGATGGGACCGCCTGGGAATAGTTTGCTATTATCTTGCTAAACTGCGTAATTATCTACTCCTTCAAAGTCTTGGATAGCTGTTTCATGTCACCAAACATTTACAAACTTTGGCTCTTCTCCTGTACGAGCTAAATAATCCTGACGGAGCATCTGCTCTAACTCTGCCAAACGCTTTCTTTTTCTTTCCTTTGATGCCATGAATCTTTTCATCGCAGCATCACGCTTCTCCCAAAATTCCTTATTCAATGTTTCCATAAATCCTCCTATTTTTTTATATTCAGTGAAAATATAAGTTTTTTTAATTACTCCGACAGATACTTAACTACCCAAGGTTTCAACTCAGGAATGTCAACTTCTATCGTGTCCCAAAGGCTTTCGGGATCTATTGTATAATAGCCATGAACAAGGACATGTCGCATCCGTTCTATCTGACGCCAATTTACATCAGAATGAGAATCACGAAATTCTGCTGAAAGCATATAGACAGCCTCGCCTATTACTTCCACCAATTTGGTAAAGCAATAAAAGATGAGCTTATTCTTCTTGATATCTTCAAAAGTATATTGAGCATGAAACTCCTCTATACTTTCTATCGCTTCAAGAATATGCTCTAACCTTCCCCTATCTCTAACTTTTTATCTCATAAATCAAGAATTTATCTTGGTTGGCTGTTTCTTGAGCAAAAGGGAGGAGACGATTAGCCTCTACTATATCCACCTTGCGATGAAGCAAGTCTTCCAAATTCAACATGATACCTGCTATTTTCATCAGAGAAATTCGATTCTGCCGACGATCATACTCTACAAGAATGTCTATGTCACTATCAGTAGTTTCTTCTCCTCGTGAGCATGAACCAAAGAGCCAAGCCT
>ULTU01081634.1_pt1 | contig 13160 bp, 9 predicted proteins | sample 1957861 | NCBI WGS metagenome assembly ULTU01 (sample SAMEA4835742, study PRJEB28245) | human gut metagenome | biome: gut microbiome; material: fecal sample | place: Denmark | collected 2008
GGGTTATTTAGTCTCTCTTGAAAATGTCGCGTGTATAGACCTTGTCCTGAACGTCATCGAGGCAGACGTCATAGCGGTTGGCAATGATGCACTGAGAACGGGACTTGAATGCCGCGAGGTCATTGACCACCTCACTTCCGAAGAAAAGAGTGCCGTTCTCGAGAGTAGGCTCGTAGATGATGACCTCTGCTCCTTTGGCCTTGATACGCTTCATGATGCCCTGAATGGCGCTCTGGCGGAAGTTGTCCGAGTTGGACTTCATGGTCAGACGATATACGCCGATGACGCATTTCTTCTCCTGGGTGCTGTCCCACTGGCTGTTGCTGCTGTAGTAGCCTGCCTTAGTAAGTACCTGGTCTGCAATGAAATCCTTTCTCGTACTGTTCGAATCGACGATGGCCTGGATAAGGTTCTCAGGAACATCATTGTAGTTGGCGAGAAGCTGCTTGGTGTCCTTTGGAAGGCAATATCCGCCGTAGCCGAATGAAGGATTGTTATACTGCGAGCCGATGCGCGGATCCAGACAAACGCCATTTATGATCGACTGAGTGTCAAGACCTTTAATCTCAGCATAGGTATCGAGTTCATTGAAATAACTTACGCGGAGCGCCAGATAAGTGTTGGCGAAAAGCTTCACGGCCTCAGCCTCGGTGCTGCCCATGAACAGGACAGGAACCTCTTCTTTCAATGCTCCTTCGTGGATGAGACGGGCGAAAGTGTGAGCAGCCTCTTCGAGGAAAGCATTGCCCTGCTCGAAACCTACAATTATACGGCTCGGGTAGAGATTGTCATAGAGGGCCTTGGACTCGCGCAGGAACTCCGGAGCGAAAATGATGTTCGGAGTCACCACCTTCATCGTGCTGTCAGCCTGACGCTCACGATATGAAAATTTCTCCCTGACAGATGCCGTATAACCCACAGGAACAGTGGATTTGATGACCATCACCGCATCAGGATTCACCTTCAGCACCAGTTCAATGACTTCCTCCACATGTGACGTGTCGAAGAAGTTTTTCTTGCTGTCATAGTTGGTCGGTGCGGCGATCACCACGAAATCCGCATCCTTGTACGCTGACTCGCCATCGAGCGTGGCCGAGAGGTCGAGCTGCTTGTTCTTCAGGTAATCCTCGATGTAGTCATCCTGGATAGGCGAAATCCTGTTGTTAAGTTTCTCCACTTTTTCAGGAATGACGTCCACTGCGGTCACATGATGCTTCTGAGAAAGAAGCGTAGCAATGCTGAGGCCTACATAACCAGTTCCGGCGACAGCCACTTTGATATCATTGAACTCTTTCATAATCTATATTGCTTTATCTAAAACTTCATATTTCGAGTGACGGCTCTTGTACTCCGGCACAATCTCCTTCATGATGCGGACGATAGCAATATCGTCGAAAGTACGTGATTCCTCGAGGAGTCTCTTCTCATTGGCACAAGCCGTATCATAGTCATACTCACGGACTTTCGCCACCATGATCTTAGGATTGGTGGTAGGGATGGTTTCCTCTTTGTCGTTGAGCACCTCTTCATAGAGTTTCTCGCCATCACGAAGTCCCGTAAACTGGATTTTCACATTCTTCGCTCCTGAAAGGGCTATCATACGCTTGGCCAGATCGACGATCTTCACCGGCTTGCCCATATCGAAGACGAAGATCTCGCCGCCCTTGCCCATGGTCCCGGCCTCAAGCACGAGCTTGCAGGCTTCCGGAATCAGCATGAAGTAACGGATGATGTCCGGATGGGTGACGGTGATCGGTCCGCCGTTTCGGATCTGTTTCTTGAATATAGGAATCACGCTGCCGTTGGAGCCGAGAACGTTTCCGAATCTTGTAGTGACAAACTGTGTAACTCCCTGAACCTTACCGTCTTTGATGGCCTGGTTGAGACTCTGGCAGTAAATCTCGCAGATACGCTTGCTGCAGCCCATGACATTGGTCGGATTCACCGCCTTGTCGGTAGAAATCATCACGAACTTCTTCGTTCCGTATTTGACGGCGAGATCCGCAATCACGCGCGTACCGTATATATTGTTCTGCACGGCGATGGCCGGGTCGTCCTCCATCATCGGAACATGCTTGTAGGCAGCCGCGTGGAACACATGCTCAGGCTTGTGCTCGGAGAAGATGCGCTCCATGTGCTCAGCATTGGTAATGCTGGTGACTATGGTCTCGTTATGGATATGCGGGTAATGCTCCGACATCATCAGCCTGATATCGTGCATAGGGGTCTCCGCCTGATCGATCAATGTCATCTCCGCCGGCGAGAATTTCGCAATCTGTCTCACCATCTCGGAGCCGATGGAACCGGCAGCGCCAGTAATCAGGATCCGGCGTCCCTTCAGTAGTTTTCCGATAGCCTCCATATCGACCTCGATCTTGTCCCTCGGCAGGAGATCGTCGATTGCCACCTCATGCAACTGATTATGTGTCAATAAAATGTCTTTTCCGTCCCATTCCTCGGCATTGGTCATCATAAGAATTTTGAGGCCCGCATTGAGGAAATCATCCACCATTTCCTGGTTCTGGCGGAACTTCTCGGTCTTGAGAGACGAGACGAGAAGCGCCTTCACACCCTCGTCACGCAGTTTCTCAGCGATTTTTGCCCCATTCTGATAGACAGGCTTGCCCATGATGTAGGCACCTTTCATCTCAGGTCCATCTGAAACGAAAGCATGGAGCGAATACTTCTTGTCCTTGATGGAGACAATGCTCTTGGCAATGCTGATTCCGCCTGCCTTGGTTCCATAGATGGCCACAGGAAGTGCTCCGTCCAGATGGAAGGAGTCGAAAAGCCTCTTTACCAATATACGCTCCACCCACAGCAACAATGTACTGAGGATAAATACGGTAACGGCTGTATTCAACTTAGGGAAATAGAATATCGTCTGATTCGGGAATACTGCTCCGGTGACATATCCTATCAGATAGAATGCCACTGAACCGGTAAATGCAGCAGTCGCAACTCTCTGAAGGTCAATGAATGAGGAATATCTTACAATTCCGGAGTAGGTATGGAAGAGCTTGAACGATACCGCGAACGGGACCAGCGCCAGCAGATTTGCTGCCGTCATTGGCCAGAAATTCGCAGCGAAACCGTCCCCTCCCAGATCAAAATAGTATCCGACATAACCAGAGAAAGCCACAATGCAGCAATCAAGAATCAGCAGTCCCCAATATGGCAGCGCCTTTCCGGAGAAATACCAATTGGAGATTTTCTGTACAATATTCATATCAGTATTTAATTGGTTTTTAAAATAGTTATAAATTCAGAAATCAATGGTTATCCAATAGTTCCATCATCCTGTCGTAGTCTTCCACCTTCTCGAAGGATTCCTTGTTCACGCCTGAAATGGCGATAGTCCTGTCTCCCACAGCCATGACGAGTTTCCTGTCCCTGTCAATGCGGATGACATAGCCTTCAAGGCCTTCGAAAACGCCTGATGTTATGCGGAGAAGAGGATTGCCTTCGGCATATTCGGAAATCGGCTTGAGCATAAAGCGGACTCTGTCCGGATCTATCTCGAGAACCTTCATAAACGCCTTCATCACGCTATCGCGTATGACCGCCTCACGTCCTGTGCCACAATCATTTACGAGATAAAGTGACTGGAAATTGTCCTGCATGTACTTCTTCACTGCACGGACTTTCCCCTGGATGAACAGCATGCCGTTCACAGCCTTATGAGCAAAGACATGGAACACAGCATCCTTCGCGAACCGTTCCATAACGGCCGGAAGCTTGGCATGATGCACATAGACATAGCACCAGTCATTGCACGAACTTACCTCCGGACGGACTGCTTTCCGCTCGGAAGGATTCTGCTCTGAAGCTATAGAAAACGCATCAGTACTATCCAGTTTCATCGACTGTTTTCTATTTTATGTCGTCACCTTTTCTAAAGGCAAAAGGACGGCTCTGGTCCGATGTTCTCTCACAAATCTCCATAATAACATCGTTATATTTCATTTATTGACTTCTGCCCCCGCACTTTGTCTGTCAAAAAAACCTTACAAAGTTAGTCAATAAAGACGTAACGAGCAACCGGTTTTCGCCAAATAACTGGTTCATATTCAGTTCATTTCAGACGCAATTTACCCCCCCCCTTTGTAATTTATTAAGAATAAAGGAGTTAGAAAAAAAACACTTTCCGTAAATAATGGCGACAGTTGTCTCAGATTTTCTCCAGACACACCTCCAACGAATCGTTCCAATGTGGAATTTTCAGGCCGAAAACAGTCTTGACCAATGTCTTGTCCATCACGGAATAATGCGGCCTCGCCACCGGACTCGGGAACTCATCGCTATGGCAAGGGCTTATTTCACAAGCACTTCCGCTCAGTTCGCAGATGCGTTTCGCGAAATCATACCAAGAACATACTCCCTCATTGCTGTAGTGGTAGATTCCGCTCTTTCCTGTCTGTCCGCTCTCGATAATGTATGCCACAGCCGCAGCCAGATCGCCCGCATAAGTCGGCGTGCCCACCTGGTCGAAAACGACATTGACCCTATCCTTGGTGGCGAACAGCCCCAGCATCGTCTTCACGAAGTTCTTCCCCCACTCGGAATACAGCCACGATGTCCTGAAAATCAGGTAATTGCACCCGGAATCAATGATTGCCTGCTCCCCTTTCAGCTTGGTTTCGCCATAGACGCTAACAGGACAGGTGGGGTCAGTTTCACGGTACGGAACGCAGGCATTGCCGTCGAAAACATAGTCCGTAGATATATGGACCAATGTTCCTCCGCGCTCTTTCATCACGTTCGCCATTCCGCCCACGGCCACGTGGTTCATCAGGTCAGCGGTATCCCTGTCGGACTCCGCCCTGTTCACGTCAGTATATGCCGCGCAGTTCAGGATGAGGTCGATTCCATTGTCCTGCACCATCGCGCGTACCGCCTCAGTATCAGCGATATCCAAGTCCTGCCGCGTGGTGAAGAAATACCTGTGCGATGTCCCTTCCACTGCGCGTATCATCTCACGTCCGAGCTGCCCGCCGGCCCCTGTAACCAATATGTTCATCTCTATCTTATTTTACTTTCAATATACTGTCTCTCAGCGAGTTTCATCTTCTTCGCCAATGCCGCACCCCAATACTCCCGCGCTTTTTCCATCTGCCCCGTCGCACGGAAATAGTCGCCCGCCGCATTGTAGCCGCCATAGTACAATGAGTCCAGGCCAATGATATATGTCAATGAATCTTCACTCACCGGTCTTCTCTCCCCTGCCGCCGCTCTAACTTTCGGAAGCAGTTCCTTGAATTCCAGCACTTTGCGATAATCTTCCGTTTCCACGAAAGGGTCCTGCGAGATGTCCTCTGAGGCGTTTCTGATTTCGCATCTGAAATCGGAAGCGAAGGCCTTGTCAATGTCATAGCAGACAAACCTGCCGCATTGCCACGGAGACGTGGATACCCAGATCTTATGTTCAACCGGGCAGAACACTACCGAGTGCATCGCAAGCAACTGATTGATGGCCAGTTCATTGCAATATCCTATTTCTTCGCCGTCGAGCCCTTTCTTGTCGCGCAGTATCTGCACCGCTTTTTCCGGAGTCAATGTCCCTGCGCTGTCCAGCAGCTGTTCCACTCTTCTGAATCGCCACATGCTGTCGGACATCCTGATATTGTCCTGATTTACAGGATTGTCCCTGAAGGTGGTGGACTGATAGTGGTTCGTGCAGATGATGTGATTTATGTCAGGATTGCCTGAAGCGGGGTCATAGACCGCCATCTCAGACGGGGTTTTCTCGATGATTGCCGCTCTGCCGTCTTTTGCGGAGCCTATCAATATGGATTCCGACACGAAAGTCTGGCGTGAGGCGGCGATACGTACAGCATCGTCGATGTCCGATGCGTACTGGAGTATCTCCTTGGTCAATATGGATATCGGGGTGGCCGACATCGACGGTGTCTCGAGTTTGGAGGCATTGATGGTGACCGTGAGTCCTTCGGTGTTCATTCCGCTGAGAACTCCGGTCATTCCAGGCCAAGTAACTGAGACATAAGCATATCCGGTGTCTGGCTTCTCAAATAATACAAGTTTGTTCCGAGCAAATTCCTCGCCCATATAGAAGTCGAAATTTCTCCCTATCAGGAGGCTACCGTCTGCTGTACCCTCGCCCCACGATGCGAATGAGGTACATCCCACCAGCATATAGTCCTGCATGACGTGACCAATGTCATGGGCAGAATGATACTGCATCTGGCGCTCGTAGGCATTGCCGAACTCCTCGAATTCATCTGTACAGGCTGTGGACATCGCCTTGATTTCCTGACGGTATTCCAGTGGCACATTGGCCCCTAAACGCCTGTTGAAAATGGTGATGAAATAGTGCAGCAGTTTCCTGTAACTCCGGCTCGGAACTATCTCGAAAAGTTTGTCTGCGAAAGCTTTTTCCTGCTCGTAAAGCAGTTCCGGAGCGAGTTTTCCGATGGCTTCTCCACGTTCGAAGGCATTGCCGATGACTCTCATTTCCCAAAGTCCGGACTCGCTGAGTCTCAGGGCATTGACCTCCGCAGGATTGGCTGTGGGGGCTATGGCTCGGGGGCTGTCCGTGGTTTCAGTCTCTAAGTCGCCGTCAGTTTTCGCCGAAGTATCGCGGGAAGCAGCAGGACTTACCCAGAGGCGGAGGCTGTCACCGACTTGGACGGCCTGTGACCAGGATGGTGCAAACGCCGGCTCTGCAAGGTCAGCGCTTGAGTGAAGGCCGACGCAGACCAGAACCGCCACCAGCACCATCGCCAATATCACGGTCAGCGTCCACTTGAATATTTTCAGGACAATTTTCATTTCGGCTTCAATTATATATTATACCTACTCCAACCTCAAAATGTAAAATGTGTTGGATGTAATCTCGTCATTCGCTTTCACTTTCATCGAGAGCCCTGTCTCACGTGCGATTTCCTCCATCCTCGACTGGGAGATGAAACTCAGTTCCCCTTCTGTCCGGTTGAACCTCAGAATCTTGGTGGAGAAGACTTCGCTCAATGCCGTAATCTTCTGGCCTTCAGCATTTTCAGAATCAGAGTCACGCACCAGGATCAATCCGCCACTCTTAAGTTTGGACGCGCATCGCTGTATAAGTTCCAGCTGTTTTTCAGCGCTGAGATAATGCATCATGTCACTGATGATGAAGGCCTCGCTTTCCGGCAATTCCGCCTGCGAAGCATCCTCACATCTGAATGACAGGCCTCCCAGGCAATTGTTCAGCCAGCAATGCTGAGCCACCGTTATCTTCTCGTCGTCATAGTCGATTCCCAGAATCCTGCGCCCCGGCTTGTACATCGACAGCATGAAGTCCATCTGGCCCATTCCGCAGCCGATATCCGTAATCTGACCGGTATCGGGAAGCATGGAATCGAAGAATGCATAGTTCTTCTCCATCTTCATTTTCACCCTCACATACCACTCGGTCACTGGACCTTTATATATATAGGCCGAGGCCAATGTCGCAGCAAAATACGGGTTATCCGGCCCGTCATACCTGTCGCAGAGTTTCGCGTAACAGTCTTTGACCAATGTCGCTACTCGCTTTGCCAAGTCGTGATAGTCAATGTTTTCCGTCTTCACAGGCTCGAGCACCTGCATCACGGACAGGCCACGCGTAATGGTGAAGCAATGATTTTTCGGCATTATCCGCCAGTTTCCGTAGAACACGACCGGAGTGACAGGAGCATTGACCTGAGAAGCGAGATAGAATGCGCCTTTGTGAAATCTCCTGATGGTTCCGTCAGTCGTACGGGTGCCTTCCGGGAATATCACGAGACTCCAGCCCTGTTCGATGTCTTTCCTGAGATTTGTCAATGAGCCTTCATATCCTTCGGAGCGGACGTAATATCCGAGATATTCTGCTATGGGACCGAACAGAGGGGAGTTTTTCACCCAGTCGGCCACGAAGAATTTCACTTTCGGGAAGGCTGCCATCAGCAGGATTATGTCAAGCGACGACTGATGGTTCGCCACGATGATTCCGGGTTCTACAGTGCTGCAGGATGCCCCGGACTGGTGGGCATTGTTGGCCTTGACGTCGCTACCATCTTTTTCTTCCGGATCGACCAGTTCTCTGTCTATCCGTAAAGATTTTATGACCGGCGTCAACGCTACCAGCACTTTGCAGCCGACATGAAGCATCTTGGAGACCAATGCCTGCTTATGTATTCGTCTGATCGGCAGACACAGAAGCAAGAAGGTGAGTACCAATATTATAAAGCATCCGAGCACGGTCGGCACATAGAACGCCAGGTTGCGGACTATCATTCCGAATGTATATGGAGGTCTCCCCTGCGATGTCGGACGTGTTACGAAAGCATTGAATATCAATGGTTCTGCGGTATAGGATATCAGCACCACCGCTACCATTCCGAGTATGGTGATGAGTGCAATGGAGTGCAGGGCCGGATGCTTGGCGAAAATGAGGGCGCCTATGCCGACTATCATCGTGAATGACGAGAAGAAAATGGCGGTCTTGTGCGAGTTCAGCAGTTCGTGACCGGTCTTGTATTTGTGCAGCAGGCCTTCAAGGATGAAGATGCTGAAGTCGTCACCCATACCGAAGATAAAGGTGGAGAGGATGATGTTCACGATATTGAACTGCACCCCGAGGATACCCATTATTCCGGTGATTATCAGCCATCCTACTGCCATCGGCAGGAAGCTGAGCAATGCGAGTTCGAGTCTGCCGTAGGAGAGCCAGAGCACGAAGAAGATGAGGCATGAGGAGATGAAGAGTATCAGGTAGAAGTCGTCGTTGATGCTCTTGGCTGCCTGGTTTGCGAAATAGGCCTGGTCGAAGATGACAAGGTCTGCCCTGTCCGAGAATGTGCCGTAAACCTGGTCGATTCGGCTTTCGTCGAGGCTGACTCTGGTTATGAGCATTTTCAGGTCGTCAGAGTTTCCAAGCCATGCTGACACTGCTTCCGGCATACCTTCTTCGCTAAAATAATCTATTGTCTCACAATTATTTATGAGCGAAGTAAGAGCAGCATCAAACGAGTCTTCGCGAAATCCGTATTTGACGGCTGCTTCCGCAACTTCGCTTTTCAGCCTGGCTACACGGTCTTCTGTCCACCATGCCTGCCATTTCGCAAGATTAGCCTGTTGTTCTTCCTGACTTCTGACAAACGAACCGCCATCTGAATAACTGAGTATCAAGCCTTTGACTTTCAGCGAATCGAGCTGGGCCAATGTCTTTTTCTGTGCGGCGAAGGCCTCCCCTGCTGTCTTTCCCACGCTCACGAACATCACGCTCTTTTCATTGACCTGAACTCCTTCGGCGTCGCCGGACAGGCTCTTCTCTCCAGACTCAGACTCCTCAGCGACTGACTTGCCGACTCCCTCGGTGACGCCGGCATCTGCATTGACCTCGGTCTTGCCGCTGAGAATCGTCTCCGCCTCTTTCAGTTTCGGCTCCCAGTAGGTCAGATCCATCATGTCGCTGTCGAAACCGACTTTGGTGGACATGTAGGTGCATACGACTGTCAATATTATCAGTGCGCCGACAAGCCATTTGTTCTTGTGGAACGGATAGGAGCTGAATTTTTCAATACCTCTAAGGATGCGCCCTTCCCTGAGGTCTGCCTGCGCCGTGAGGAACTGCGGAAGGAAAACGAGGCAGAAAATCATTGTCCCGAGCAATGTGAGTGATGCGAAAAGGCCGAAATCCTGAAGCAGTTTGGAGGAGGTGAAAAGCAGTCCGGCGAAGGCGCCAATGGTGGTGACGCTTCCGATAATCATCGGGCTGCACAGTTCGTCAAGCAGCTGTTCGATGGTATGTACGTGATTCTGGTGCGCCAGAAGGTGTATCGAGTAGCTCAGCGCCACGCCCATTATCGCCGCTCCCGCTCCGACTGCGATGCCGGAAATGCTGCCCTGAATGAGCCAGGACAATGCCAAGGCGAACAATGCGCCGTACAACACCGGGCACAATATCAGGAACACAGAGCGTTTCCGCTTGAACACCGCGAGGATGAACAGGACTATGATAATGAGGGCTACTATCGACGTGGAATAGGTGTCGCGTTTTATCTGACGTGCGTTGTACACGCTCATGACCGGGCCGCCGAAATAGTGGAGCGAAATGCTCGGAAATTCTTCAGAGAGAGTGTGCAAGGAAGCTTCAATCAGATCGACAAGGTCGTCGTTGTGGGCGGTCTCGCCTGACGGGAATGCGGGTTCGATGAAGGTCAGCATTGTCCTGCCGTCCGGGGTGAAGACGTGTCCTGAACGGACTTTGTATTCGGATACCGGGTTCAGTTCTGCTGTGCGTCCGAGCACGGTGCTTCCTATGGACAACGGATCTGCGAGTATGTAGTCCTTCATCGCAAATCCGGCCGGGGATATCAGGTTCACATAGTCGTTCATTATGGCTGAATCGACTGCCGAAGGACGGTCCAGTTCTTCCAGACGCCGGAAATCTCTGTCATCCATCAGGCACGGAAGATGGCCGAGGATGAAGTTCATCATTTCGCTTATATCAGCCTGACCGACTTTGCCTATGTAATTATCTACCAGACCGTTGCCTTCGGCGTTCGTAAGCAGTTCGCCGAGTCGCTCCGATGCTTCTGACAGCAGATTGTCGTCTTCCTGCTCAGGAGTGAACATCACGACTATCTTGTCGCTCACTTTCAGGTGCGAATAGACGTCCGCGAGATGTGAGGAGTTCTTGGATGACGGGAAGAATGAGGTGACGTTCTCTTCAAACTCGATCCGCGAAGCCATAAGACACATTGACAACACGCTGAGTATCAGCGTTATCCAAAATACCGTCTTATGCGAGCGGTACCAGATATATAGTCGTGTGAAGATTTTAGACATTGGATGCAGGTTTATCAGGGAATTTCCGGAAAATGGCCAGCAGGGACATCGAGAGGCACCAGCTGAATGCCGACAGGAGCGCGCCGAAGACAATGCTGCCTACTACATATTGCAGAAGCATTGATCCGATAGATGCGAGCGTTATGCTTTCCGGCGTCAGAAGGACCGGTTTGGCGAACAGGACGCATCCGACCCAGTATCCGGCAAATATGATGAACGGAATGAGCGGTGGAAGGCTTATGTTCGATGCCACGAGCGTTATGACTTTGTTCAGTTTCAGCAGATGGGCCAATGCAAATGCGCATATCATCTGATACCCCCATATCGGGGCTACCCCCATAAATACGCCGAGTGCTATCGCTGACGCTATTCTCGCATTGCTCTCGGGAGAATGAATTATATATCTGTCAATGAATGATTTACAATTCTTCCACGTTAGCTTTCTGAAGAAGTTCACGGGCCAACGCCAGAGCAGGCAATACAGTACGAGGATGGTATTCAGTATGCTGATTTTCGTAAAGTCGCGGAACGGCTTGAAGTGCGAGACGCGCTCTCCTTCAGGCGGATAATAGACGCGGATAGGGACATTGACAACATCGGTTCCCCGCCATGCGGAGAAGACGAGGATTTCGAGTTCGAATTCGTATCCGCCGGTGAGAAATTTCGAGCCCAATTCGATCTTGTCGAGCGGGTAGGCTCTGTAGCCGGACTGCGTGTCGTCGAGGCGTATTCCTGTTTCGAGTTTGTACCAGAAATTGGAGAAACGGTTCGCGAATGTATTCTTGCCGGGCATTCCCTCGGCCCGCAGGTTCCGTGCCCCGACTATCAGTGTATCAGGCATTTTGCTTATCGCTTCCGCGAAAATCGGGAGGTCTGAAGGATAATGCTGCCCGTCGGAGTCAATGCTGATGGCATACTTGAAGCCGTATCTTTTCGCATAGACCATTCCGCACAGGAGCGCCACGCCCTTGCCCTGGTTTTTCTCCTGGGTCAATGATTTTATGGCATCGCCGAATGACCGGATGATTTCCGGTGTGGTGTCAGTGCTGCCGTCATCCACAACTATCACGTCTTCAGAGTATTGCAGGACTTCGGAGATGACTTGCGAGAGAGTTCCGGCGTTGTTGTAGGTCGGGATTATCACGCAGCAGCCCAGGTCTTTCAAGGCTTTGCGGCACACATGAGGAGATTTAGCCACAGCATTGTTCGCTTCCGGCTCGTAGTTATATATCTCGTTTTCTGGCATCGTGCGTTACATTGATAATGATTTTCTGAGTTTGGAAGCGAGGAATGCCGAGAAGGCATCTCTGCTTATGGCGTCTGCGACGTAGTTGGTGACGTAACTGTCTCTGGAGACTGTCATGTCGAACAATGTCATTCCGAAATATGTGGTTCCGACTACTCTCCACGAGCCTTCCTCAACAGGTTTGGCGAGCATTATTCCTGACAGCTGCCGTTTCCCTACGCCCAATGTAAATGTAAAGGTGCGCGGTTCGAATGTCGCGGTCTGCTCCCGGACATTCTGGGCCTGTGGCAGTTCGGAAACGAGGAGTTTCGGAAAGCAGGAGGTCGTCAATGCGAGGCTAACGCATATTGAAGACAGTCTGAGGTATCGCCGCATTGAATTTCTTATCTGTAAAGTCATACATCGTATAGTCGGAAGCATTCTCGTACATGGTCAGCCGATTCACGGACAAGTCCTTGCGGTTCAGCAGGATAACCATCTTGTCGATATATGCACGGACTGTCTTCGATTTCGGGACGATAGTGAGTCTGTAATCGGCTGATGACTCTTCCACGTTCACGGCAAAATCAGCGCCAAGTTTGGTCAAATCTCCTGTCATACAGGATGTTATGAGTGTGCTCATCTGGTCCATCATGGGATTTCCCTTGGTGTCAATGACGGAGGCCTTGCCGGCGTTTACGGTCTTGATCTTATCGCCGTTGATGACGATTTCGTAGGAGACCGGCGTACGGTAGTCGAGGCAGATCTTGTCGGTCTTCTGCCAGTAGAACCGTCCTTCGGATTTCATTTCCCGGCTGAATACGCTCAGGTACTTCGTCTGGACGAACTTCGCCTGAATCGTGGTCAATGCCGATGTCTTGGACGCCAGCTCTTCCCTGAACGCCGCCATATCCGCAACTGCCTTATAGCCGGCCGCAGTCCCCTGCACCGACGCCATCAACATTCCTATTCCCAATAATATGCTCAATCTTTTCATATCTTATTTATTATAGCTAACGTGTCACCGTGACAGGCGGAGCACTTGAGAGGACCAGGCCCTCCCACTTCGTGGGCCCCTCCCTCTCGTGCCGAGGGCGGCAAGTCCTCTCAAGCGCAACCTCCT
>ULTU01045114.1_pt1 | contig 13081 bp, 11 predicted proteins | sample 1957861 | NCBI WGS metagenome assembly ULTU01 (sample SAMEA4835742, study PRJEB28245) | human gut metagenome | biome: gut microbiome; material: fecal sample | place: Denmark | collected 2008
GCAACGTCAAGATCGACTTCGCCGCTATCAACTACACCGAGATCGTCGAGCAGGCACTCGGTGAGTTCGAGGACAAGACTTCAGCTGCAAAGCTCGAGATGATCCTCAGCTACCCGGAGCATCCGGTCATGATCCGTGCCGATGGCCGCCACCTCTGGCGTGTCATCGAGAACCTGCTGAACAACTGCTGCAAGTATGCGCTTCGTGGCTCCCGCGTCTACGTGGATGTCACCGAGGATGCGACGACAGGCACCGCTGCCTGCACGATCAAAAACATCTCCTCCCGTCCGCTGAATATCTCCCCGGAGGAGCTCACCGAGCGTTTCGTACGCGGTGATGTCAGCCGGACCACAGAGGGCTCGGGCCTCGGTCTCTCGATCGCGAAGAGCCTCACGAAATTAATGGATGGCGAGCTCGTCATCTCCATCGATGGCGACCTGTATAAGGCCGCGATCGTGCTGAAGACCGCCGCCAGGGATACAAATGAAGGATAACAAAAAGAAACAAACGAAATATCTGTCGCGCTTCGTCCGACGCAGTCTCCTGACGCTGAGCGCGCTCTCACTGCTCTCCGCCACCGTCGTTTCGGATCCCTCCGGAGCGATGCGGTCTGAGGCAATATCGTCGACCGGGAACATCCTTACGGATGCCGGACGATCGATGTCGTCGGTACTCGGCTCCGCACTGTCTGCAAGTGGATTCGCGCCACTCACCGCCTATGCAGCGACCTGGCCGACACCGGACTTCGCTGTCGAATCCGAGGGCGCGATCCTCATCGATGCCGATTCCGGCGCCGTGCTGTATGAAAAGAACGCGACGACCGCCTACTATCCGGCTTCGATCACGAAGGTACTGACCGCCATCATCGTCCTCGAGAACTGTACGAATCTCGAAGACAAGGTCACCTTCTCCTATGCCGCGGTCAATGGGAATCTCGAGCAGAACTCGACGATCATCGGTGCGGTTCCGGGCGATAAGCTCTCCGTGCGGGACTGTCTCTATGGTCTGCTGCTTCAATCGGCCAACGACTGCGCAAATGCCCTCGCCGAATACATCGCCGGCTCCAATGAAAAGTTTGCGGAGCTCATGAACCAGAAGGCGGCAGAGCTCGGCTGCGTGAATTCACATTTTGCGAACCCGTCGGGTCTGAATAATCCGGAGCACTATACCTGTGCGGCAGATTTCGCAAAGATCATGCAGTACGCGATTCAGAACGACACCTTCCGCTCGATCGACGCGACGCAGGTCTATACCCATGCGCCGATCAACAAGTATCCGAACGCGGATGCACCGGAAAACACGATTTACGCCCATCACCATATGATGCGCCGTTCCTTCTCGGATTACTATCCGGGTGTGTTCGCCGGTAAGACCGGTTACACGACCCTCGCCGGCAACACACTGGTAACCGCCTGTAAACGCGACGGCATGACGCTGATCTGTGTCATCCTGAATGGACACAACTCGCAGTACCGCGATACACGAAATCTCTTCAATTTCGGATACGATCACTTCCAGTCGCTCGAGGTCGCCACCGCCGATGAGAGCTATAATAAGCTCGCCTCCAATCTGAAGGTAGACGGCATCCAGCTCGTGAATACTCTGGATTTCACCATTGATGCGTCCAACCATGTGACGCTCCCGAAGAACGAAAGCTTCGACAGTGTCCAGCGTTCGATGCGCTATGACCTGTCCGACAAGGAAAAAGCCGACGGCTCCTTCGCCCGGGTGGACTACAGCATAGATGACAGAAGCCTCGGCCAGGCCTATATCCGGCTCACGGATGACAGCGCGGCGAAGGCCGCGGCATCTCAGGATGCCGCTGTGATGGAGGCGAAGGTGCAGGAAACCGTACCGGAGACGATCCAACTCTCGGAGAAGACCGTGGAGGATACGAAGCCGAAGGTCGCCGGTCAGCTGCCACAGGAAAGCACGGCGAACCACGCACCGATCGTCCTGAACCGGGAGAAGGGCCGGATCGAGCTGCCGAAGCCGATCATTCGGGTGCTGCTCATCCTGGCGGTCATCGCACTCGTCGCCGGACTCGTCTTCGGCATCTACTATCTTCTGGAGCGTCGGGAGGAGTTCCTCCGCTCGCGTCGCCGGAAGCGTATGCTGAAGCATACGAGGGACCTTACGCGGGAACAGAAGGCCAGACGCGATATGATGCTGAACAGTCGTACCGGACGCCGGAAACGCAAATAAAAACCAGGGCGGAACGCCGCCCTGGTTTTTTATTATTTATTTTCACTTATGCTTCCAGCCGTCCGATGATGACACCGCCGTGCTCCCGCAGCCAGCGCTTCTGCTCTGTATAGTCCGGAAGAATCGATGCAACCAGCGCCCAGAAGCGCGCGGAATGGTTCATTTCCTTCCTGTGACAGAGCTCATGCACGATGACATAGTCGATGACCTCCGGCGGTGTCAGCATGAGGAGACAGTTGAAATTGAGATTTCCCTTCGTGCTGCAGCTTCCCCAGCGGGTCCGCTGATGACGGATCGTGATGCGTCCATAAGAGACGCCGATGCGCTCCGCGTACAGCGCTACACGTGGTGGGATGTACTGCGCCGCCTGATGGCTGAGCTGCCGCAGCTCCTCGTCCGTCAGCGGAGACAGTGTATCGGCAGATGCACGTGCAGACTGGACCCGTGCCACGTGGGTACGGATCCAGTCCTGCCGTTCGAAGAGTATACGATTGATTTCTGCGTTCGTCGTCCGGTAAGGCACCTTGAGGATGACCTCGGCCTTACTGTTCACAGACAGCACGATCGATCGGCGTCGACTCCGCTCGATGCGAACGGAATCGTCCCGCTCGACGGTATGCCCCTGTGACACCTTACTCAACGATGAACTTGTGAAGGGTCTGCTTCGCTGTCGGCAGATGCTCGGTATCGAGCTTCAGATTGAGAACCTTGCCAAGACCCATATATAAAATACCAAGAAGTGATTTTGCATCAACAACGCGAGAGCCCTGTACGAGATCCATATCAAACGGCATGCTGGTCGTTGCAGCCACGAACTCTGTAACCGCGTCGCGATCCTGTAACATAATGTTTAATGTGCTCATAATTTCCTCCTGCAATAACGTGAGAGTAAAACAGTGAAAACCTCTCGGAATACATCTCTGTTTTCCGGGATGATACCATCGAAAAAGCGCTCTTGTCATCGACGAAATAGGCTAAAATTTGCGTAGTTACGCGCGCCTTACTTCAGCATAATAACGAAAAAATATTACAGTTTTGTCACTATGTAAAATTACTGTGAATTTTTTCGGTAATTACACTAAAATGGCGAAATTCCGTCATTTTTCCTGTGCAAAAGCTGATATATCAGCCGTCTGGAGAAGTCCGATTTCCTGCCTGTAAAAATCCGATGAGGCCTGTTTTTAAACTGTACAGCTGTCATTTATAGTGCACTTTTACTTTTACGTAGAATTCTGCTATGCACTTGAGAATCGAGAAAAGAAAAGGTAAAATTTACGAGTGATATGTCCCACAGCCTGACACGCATGAGAGACGATGTCATGAGAAGCGCCTGCGGCGCATGCATATAATGATGAAAGAAGGAGATTTCCAGTATGGATCAGCATAAATTAAATGAAGTAAATGAACTTATGGCGCGGAATCAGGTGGAGTCGTCCGACGATCCCGTCTCCGGTGAAACGACGGAAGACCGCACAGAAACTGTGGAGGGCACCGTGGTGAATGAAGCGGAGGCGGCGAACGCTTCGACACCGAAGCCACCGGTGCAGGCGGGAGAATCGGCGCTGGGAACCTATCGGAAGAATGCACGGAAGTTTGCACTGCTTGGTCTGGGCGGCTGCGTACTCGGCCTCGCCACGCTTCTCATGCTGCAGCAACAGAACAACCCGCTGATGATTCTGGCGGCAGTGGTGATGCTCGGTGGCGCACTGTTCATGGTGACCGGCATGTCGGCGCTGCGCCCGGATGGCATGGTACGCGCCTTTGCACAAGTGGCGGCGTTGCAGCCGACGACCGCGCAGATGCAGGACCTTCTGGACGCCGTAAAGGGCCTGAGAGGCGGTGCCCTGCATCCGCAGGTGAAGCAGCAGGTACTCTCCGCTGTCGCCCGCTATCGTGGCTTCGAGGGCTATGACGAGGCGATCGCCGCTGAGATCGAAGAAATCATCCGGCATACACGGAAGCGCGGCATCATCTGAATAAAGACCGCTGACGACTTCTGTCTTTGTCAGCGGTTTTTCCATATATGAACTGCTACAAGGAGACGATGCCATCAGATGCGCCTACGGCGCGGGCATCGTCGTTTGATTTTGCCGCCGCCGCGGCAAAACGGCCTCGCCGCCCGGGGGCATCCATGCGCCTCTCCGCGCTTCGCGCGGCCCTCTCATGGATATAAATTACAGCACGACGCCATCCTTAAAGATGGAGATCTCACGGAAGCCGTTCTGCTCTGCCTTCGTCTTCTTACCAGACGCGATTTCCTTCACAAGGTCGAGGAGACGACGACCGGCGTCATCGACGGACTCACCCTGGGAAGCCACCGGACCGGCGTTGAAGTCGATCCAGTTTGCCTTACGCTCAGCGAGGCGATCGTTGGTCGCGATCTTCGCAACGGGTGCCGGTGCGCCGAACGGTGTGCCACGGCCGGTGGTGAAAAGAATCACCGTGCAGCCGGCAGCGGTCAGGTTCGTGCTGGATACGAGGTCGTTGCCCGGTCCATAGAGGAGATTCAGGCCCTTCGTATGTACCGGCTCTGCATAGGCGAGGACGTCGGAAATCGCCGCCTTGCCGCCCTTCTGTACACAGCCGCAGGACTTGTCCTCGAGGGTCGTGATACCGCCCTGCTTGTTTCCAGGGGACGGGTTATCATAGACCACCTCGTTGTGGCTGATGAAGTAATCCTTGAAGCCGTTCAGCATGTGTGCTGCCTTATCAAAGATTTCCTGATTCACGCATCTGCCCATCAGCATGCTCTCGGCACCGAACATCTCCGGAACCTCAGTGAGGATGGAGGTTCCGCCCTGCGCCACGATCAGATCGGATACGCGGCCGACGGTCGGGTTCGCCGTGATGCCGGACAGACCATCCGAACCGCCGCACTTCATGCCGAGTACCAGCTTATCGAGACCGACCGTCTCACGCTTAAACTGGCCGGCATACGCTGCGAGCTCATGGAGCAGCTTCGTTCCGGTTTCGAACTCATCCTCGACATCCTGGCAGCTCAGGAACTTCACACGGTTCGGATCGTACGCACCGAGCTCCTCGAGGAACTGCTCATGGGTCAGATTCTCGCAGCCGAGGGAAAGCACCAGCACGGCGCCTGCATTCGGATGACGCACGAGATCTGCGAGCAGCTTACGGGTGGTCGCATGATCATGACCGGTCTGAGAGCAGCCGAACGGATGCGTATAGGTATAGAGGCCCTCGATGCTGCCCTGCACGATGTCCTGATTCATCTCCACGAGATGCTTCGCCACATCATTGACACAGCCGACGGTCGGGATGATCCAGATTTCATTTCGCGTGCCGACCTTGCCGTCCGGACGCACGAAGCCCTCGAAGGTCTCGACCGGCATGGTCTTCTTCTCCGGCACCGCCGGCTCGTAGGTATACGCCACCTCGCCGGACAGATTCGTCTTCATATCGTGGGTATGCACCCACTGACCTGGCTTCACATCCTCGGTGGTGTGACCGATCGAAACGCCGTACTTGATGACCTGGCCCTCTGCCGCGATCGGCGTGACGGCCACCTTATGTCCCTGTGGGATGTCCTCCGCTGCGATGAGGTCGATGTCATCGACCTTGATTTCATCACCCTTCGCGATCGGAGCGATGGCCACGACGACATTGTCCTCCGGGCTGATATGCACTACCTTTGCTCTTGCCATAATTTTCCTCCTGAAACCACAGGCCGGAGCAGTGATCTGTCCCGGCCGATGATGTAAGCATTGAACGAATCCACATCACGAAAGGTCCGCGATGCGAAGCCGCTGTTCGATTGTTTTCCATGCTGTCCCAGGCGATATGATTTCCGGCTCTTCCAGAAATCATATCGCTGGACGATTCACTTTACAGTACGCTTGCGTATGCCGCCTTCGCACCCTGCGCACGGATGAGGGTGAGGTTCTGTACGGTCGCCTCCTCGAAGCCGGCGATCTCGGTGAGATCCTGGCCCCAGAACTCGGTGTTGGTCATCACGGCGTGTACGAGGGTCTTCACATCGTCATCCTTGTGTGCGAAGTAGAAGTCGAGGACGAAGGCGTCGTCCTGAATCTTGTACTCGTTGCCTGCCGGACGCTTGCATACGAGGCCATCCTCCTCACGGCGCTGGATATCATTGCTGTAGAATGCCATGTATGCAGCGAAGCTCATCGTGAGCACTGCCGGAAGCTTACCGAACTTCTCGACATACTCGAGGAAGGAAGGCATATTTCTCGCTCTCCACTTCGAAGTAGAGTTGAGGGAAATGCTCATCAGCTGATGATCGACGAACGGGTTGTTGAAACGATCCTCAACCGCAGACGCGAACTTCTCGCAGTCCTCCTTATCCAGCGGAAGGATCGGGATGATCTCATCCTGGAGCATCTTGTTCATGTAGTCACGGATGACCTGATCATGCATGCAGTCACGCACGATGTCGAAGCCTGCGAGGTATGCACCGAGTACGAAGCCGGTGTGTGCACCGTTCAGGATTCTTACCTTTCTCTTCTTATAAGGAGCAACCTCCGGAACGACATGTACATTTACGCCGGCCTTCTTGAACGGAAGCTTATCCTCGAGCTCCTTCGGTCCCTCGATGTACCATACACCGAATACCTCGCCGACATCGGTCAGCGGATCGGTGTAACCGTTCTCTTCCTCGAGCTCTGCAACCTCCTTCGGATCGCGGATACGGCCCGGAACGATACGGTCTACGAGTGTGGAGCAGAACAGAACCTCCTCGTTTACCCAGTTCTTGAAGTCCTCGCCGAGGCCCCACTCATCGATGTGACGGTTTACGATCTGCTTCAGCACCTGACCGTTCGCGTCGATCAGCTCGCAGGAGAGAACGACGAGGCCGCCCTTGCCGGCCTTGAAACGCTCATAGAGCACTCTCGTCATCTTACCAGGGAAGGAAACCGGCGGCTCCTGATCGAACTTCGTGTCCGGATCATAGACGATACCCGCCTCGGTGGTGTTCGAAACGATGTACTCGAGATCATCCGACTTTGCAAGCTCCAGGAGTGCCTTAAATCCCTCTGCAGTATACGGATTGATGCAGTCCTTGACCGCGGAGATCACACGCTTGTTGTTCACCTTCTGGCCATTCTCAGAACCGCGAAGGTACAGGGTGTAGAGACCCTCCTGCGCATTGACATACTCGGTGAGACCCTGTGCGATCGGCTGAACGAGGGTCACCTTACCGTTCCAGTCCGCATGCTCGTTTGCCATATCGAAGAAATAGTCAACGAATGCACGGAGGAAATTACCCTCGCCAAACTGCATCACCTTCACAGGTGCATCCTTCAGGACATATCCCTGATAACCAGACTGCTTAAGTACCTGATAATTTAACTTCTCCATCTTAATTCGTTCCTTTCAGCTGTAAAATGCTCTAAAAATCGATGCCTATGCTTACCAGGGCAAAGCTTCCCTGCTCTTTATGTAAGCGCTTACATAAAATATATGCTTCTTCTCAATATATGTCAATCAGAAAATCAGAATTCCCGAAAAGAAACGCAGAATTCGTCAAAAGAAACGAAAAAACCGGCCTGTTTTGTGCCGATAGCACAAAAAGCCGGTTGATATCCCTCTTCTCCTGTTCACATTGATTTCCGGATCAGTCCCGTTTTCTGAGGTGCTCCGGATCGAGCTCCGGGATCATCTCCTTCGTGATGACCTGCAACATCTCGTCGAGCTTCGCGAGGTCCTCCTCAGAGAAGCGTTCCTCGAAGCGCTTCACGACTTCATCGAGAAACTGGTAGCTGCGGCGATAGTAGTTCTCGAGCTTTTCCGTCGGGTGGAGGTAGAACTCGCGGTGGTCTTCGTCCGACTGCACCTTCTCGATATATCCCTTCTGGACGAGTGCATTGACCTTATATGCCGCGTTCGGAGCCGAAATGCCCATCATCTTCGCAAACTCCGCCACCGTCGGCTCCCCGAGCGCCTTGATGCACTCGAGACTGAAGGCCTCGACCGAGGTCAGAGACTCATCCCGGCTGCTTTCCTTCGAAAAAACCCGCTTGTAGAAGTGGATGCGGAAGCGATTATAGAGATCGGCGATGGACTGGTTCAGCATATAATACCTTTTCCTTTAACTTACATTTCGTATGAACAGTTCGATTATATCATGCTCTCGCCGATTCTATACAATTATTTTACTGTACCGCGAAGGTGAGCTCCGCCTGCACGGCGGTTTTTCCGTTGATGGTAGCGACGGCGGTACCCATGCCGACCGGGCCGTGCATGCGGGTGAGCTCACAGTGGAGCTCGAGGACGTCGCCCGGACGTACCTGCTTCTTGAAGCGGGCGTTTTTGATGCCGCCGAACAGCGCGATCTTTCCCTTATTCGCCGGCATGCTGAGGAGCGCGACGGCACCGGTCTGTGCGAGGGCCTCGATGATGAGGACGCCTGGCATCACCGGATACTGCGGGAAGTGGCCCTGGAAGAAGGGCTCGTTCACCGTGACGCACTTCCGTGCATCGGCGAACTTTCCCGGCTCATAATCCACCACCTGGTCAATCAGGAGGAACGGATAGCGGTGCGGGATGATCTCCTTGATTTCATCGACGCTGAGCGGATGCGCTGTGCGCACCTCCTCGACCGTAGCTGCGTTTTCGCCCGCTTCCGAAGAAGCGTGCATCTCTGCTGCCGCTGCGGTCATGATCTCAGCATTGGCCTCAGAAACAGACGGGTTCGTGTTCATCTTTTCTGTCATGGCATCTCCCTTCAGGCCTTCTTGAAAATCAGGCAGGCGTTGTGACCGCCGAAGCCGAGGGAGTTCGAGAGGACGTAGTCGAGCTTCGCCGCGCGTCCTTCGTTCGGCACGATGTCGAGGTCGCACTCCGGATCCGGCACCTGGTAGTTGATGGTCGCCGGGATGAACTGCTCCTCGAGGGCCTTTACACTGAAGAGGGCCTCGACGCCACCGGCCGCACCGAGCAGGTGACCGGTCATCGACTTCGTGGAGGAAACCGGAATCTCGTAGGCCTTCGCTCCGAAGACCGCCTTGATGGCCTTCGTCTCACAGGAATCGTTCAGATGCGTGGAGGTACCGTGGGCGTTGATGTAGGAGATCTCCTCCGGCTGGATGCCCGCGTCTGCGATGGCGAGGCGCATGCAGTCGGCACCGCCCTCGCCCTCCGGGTTCGGGCTCGTGATGTGGTAGGCGTCACAGTTGGCGCCGTAGCCGACGATCTCTGCGAGGATCTTCGCGCCGCGGTGAAGCGCATGCTCACGCTCCTCGAGCACCAGGATGCCGGCACCCTCGCCCATGACGAAGCCACCACGCTCCTGATCGAACGGGATGCTCGCGCGCTTCGGGTCCGTCGCAGCGCAGAGGGCACGCATGCTGGCGAAGCCGCCGATGCCGAGCTCCGTGATGCTCGCCTCGGTGCCGCCAGCCACCATGACGTCCTCATAACCATCACGGATGCGGTGGAAAGCGTCACCGATGGCGTTCGAGCCGCCGGCACACGCGGTCACCGGACAGGTGCACATGCCCTTGAAGCCGTGACGGATCGCGACGTTCGCTGCCGCCATGTTGGAAATCGCCATCGGAATGAAGAACGGAGACACACGCTCGAAGCCACGCTGAAAGGCCTTCGTATGCTCCTCCTCGATGGTGCTGAGGCCGCCGATACCGGACGAGATGATAACGCCCATACGGCTCGGCTCATATTCCTTCGGACCGATGCCGGCGTCCGCAGCGTCGGAAGTCTTCAGCTCCGCTGCGCTCCCAATGCCGCTCTCACGGATCGCCTCCTCGGCGGCCACGATGGCGAACTGCGCATAGCGCGACATATGCTTCTGCTCACGACGGTCGATGATGGCAGACGGATCGAAATTCTTCACCTCACCGGCGAGCTTGATCGTGAAATTTTCTGTATCGAAATGGGTGATCGGGCCGATGCCGCACTGTCCGGCGCGGATGGCTGCCCAGGAAGTCTCTGTATCATTGCCGGTCGGATTTACCGTACCGAGACCGGTGACGACGACTCTACGTTTATTCATTGTGTTCTCCTATATTTCTATATTAACTTTATCAGCAGCCCATGCCGCCATCCACACCGAGTACCTGACCGGTGATATAGCGGGCGTCGTCCGATGCCAGGAAGGCCGCCGCCTTCGCGACATCCTCCGGGCTTCCGAACTGGCGGAGCGGAATCTGCTGCAGCATCGCTTCCTTCACCTTCTCCGGCAGCACCTTCGTCATGTCGGTGTCGATGAAGCCCGGGGCGATGGCGTTCGCAGTGATGCCGCGGCTCGCATACTCGAGGGCGGTGGTCTTCGTGAGACCAATGAGACCGGCCTTTGAAGCCGCATAGTTCGCCTGGCCGGCATTGCCATGCACGCCGACGACGGAGGAGATGTTTACGATGCGACCGGAGCGCTGGTGCAGCATTTCCTTTCCGACGTACTTCGTCATCAGGAAGGCACCACGCAGGTTCTTCTCGATCACGAGATCGAAGTCCTCTGCGCTCATGCGAAGCATCAGATTGTCACGGGTGATGCCCGCGTTGTTGATGAGCACATCGATGCGTCCGAAGCGCTCAAGCGCACTCTTTACGAGACTCTTTACGGCGTCCTCGTCAGATACATCCGCCTGCACAGCGAAGGCATCGACGCCTTCCGCCTGGCAGAGTGCAACCGTTTCCTCGGCGGCGGAAGCATTCCCCGCATAATCCACGAGGATGTGATAGCCATGGCGCGCGAGCTCCACCGCGATGGCACGGCCGATCCCCCGGCCTGCACCGGTGACGATCGCTGCACCTGTGATCTTTTCTGTCGTTTCTGACATTTGTTTTTCCTCCGGCTGTTTCCAGACAGTCACTTCTGTTCCTGTGGAACACTGTATTTATAGAAAAATTGCGTTAAAAATGGATTTCTTCGACGCGACGCTGCGGGTGCTCTGCCCTCAGGCTTCCGCACAGAGCTTCGCGATGTTCTCCGAGGTCTCGATCGCGGTGACCGTGAACTCCGTGATGCCCATATCGCGGGCGACCTTCTTTACGAAGCCGGCGAGTGTATGGCCCGGGCCGATCTCGATGAAATTCGTCACGCCGTCCTCAAACATCTCGCGGAGGATCGCCTCCATGCGGACCGGCTTCTGCACCTGCTCTTCGAGAAGCTCCGGGATCGCCCTGCGAAGTCCGGCGAGGGTCGTCGCCGTCGTGGATTCCACGGATGCACTGACCTCCTCACAGGCCCCGCCGAGGTAGTTAAACATCACCGGGCACTTCGGGCGCTGAAAGCGGATGCTCTTAAAGTAGCGTGCAAGCGCATCGCCAGCGCTCTTCATAAAGACAGTATGGAACGGACCGGACACACGAAGCGGGATGCACTTGCCGCTGCCACTCGCGCTGATGATTTCGGCCGCCTTCGTAACGGCTGCCTTCTCACCACCGATGACGATCTGTCCCGGGCAGTTCAGGTTGCAGAGAGAAACGATTTTTCCGGTCTCGAGCTGCGCCTGACGGCAGACCGTCTCGAGATCCTCAGCCGCTACACCGAGGACCGCGCTCATGCCGCAGTCGATACCCTCGGACGCAGCCGCCATGCTGGCACCACGGAAGGCGACCATATTCACCGTGGTCTCTGCGTCCATCACCTCTGCCGCCTCGAGTGCCGAGTACTCACCGAGCGAAAGGCCGGCGGTCACATCCGGACGGATGCCATGCACACGGAGGATCTCGGTCACACCGCAGGCGAAGGCCACCATCGCCGGCTGGGTGTAACGGGTCTCGTTGATGACACCATCCGGATCCTGGAAGACGAGACGGTGGAGATCATAGTTCTGATCGACGCCCTCGCCCCCTGCAAACTCCTTACGGAAGTCCTCACTCTTCGTATAGCGCTGAAGCGCATCGCTGACACTGTCAAATACCCGGCGGAACTCCGGATAATCACGGTACAGATCGGCACCCATGCCGACATGCTGGCTGCCCTGTCCTGCGTATAAAAATGCTGTTTTCATGTTCTACCTTTCTATCTGCTTTCGATGACGACCCGCGTGAGGCTACGCCACCGGAAATGCATCCTTTCTCACGTCCACCGACGCTGCACGGAAACGCGCTTCGATTTATCCCTGACAGATATCCTCGAGGATCTCCGCGAGCGGTCGAATCGTATGCAGCTGTCCGCATACCTGACCGGCCATCAGGGAGCCGGTCTTCACATCGCCCTCGAATACGGCGCGACGGAGGGAACCCAGGGTGAACTTCTCGAGCTCCATCTTATCGGCACCAGCCTTCTCCTGCTTGATATAGGCGACAGTCATCTGGTTCTTCAGTACACGCACCGGTGTCCCGCCGATCCGTCCGGTCACGATGGCATCACTGCCCTGTGCCTTCAGAAGCGCGGCCTTATAGTTCTCATGGATCGGGCACTCCTCTGCGGACAGCAGCACCGTACCGATCTGCACGCCACAGGCACCGAGGGCCATGGCTGCCTCAAACTGACGGTGATCTGCGATCCCGCCGGCCGCGATGACCGGAATCGACACGGTGTCCACACACTGCGGCACCAGGGTCATCGTCGTCATCTCGCCGACATGTCCGCCGGACTCACAGCCCTCGGCGATGACGGCGTACGCACCGAGGCGCTCCATCAGCTTCGCGAGGATCGGGGCACCGACCACCGGAATCACCTTGATGCCGGCCTCCTTAAAAGCCGCCATATACTGTCCCGGATTGCCGGCACCGGTCGTCACCACCGGCACCTTCTCTTCGATGCACACCTGCACAAACGCCTCCGTGCATGGATTCATCAGCATGAGGTTCACACCGAACACCGGCTCGTAATCCGGTGTCGCAGCCTCCTCGATCAGCTTCCGTGCGGTCCGGATCTCGGTACGAAGCTCCTCTGCCGAGTGGATACCACCGGTTCCGATGAGGCCGA
>ULTU01034781.1_pt1 | contig 13080 bp, 9 predicted proteins | sample 1957861 | NCBI WGS metagenome assembly ULTU01 (sample SAMEA4835742, study PRJEB28245) | human gut metagenome | biome: gut microbiome; material: fecal sample | place: Denmark | collected 2008
TATGACTTATGACTTCTTTTTATCAAAGTTTAACAGTAAATGTGAAGTTGGAGGCTTTGGAGCATGGGGGCTTGTATCTCTACTACAGAGGGTGGCATCCATGCCCTGAAGAACCCTCACAGCTATTGTGCTTATATGGTCGCACAGCGTTTGTGATGTGGCGATGTGGAGAGACAAGATGTTGCGCTTATTGGAAGAGAATGGATACACTCTGTGATCATTCGGGTATTTCGAAAAATATGGATGAGGATTGTTAATAACGGTGTAATAATGTTAAACAATCGCTTTTTATGGCAACAGATATAACAATATAGCCATTTTTTTGTTATTTTTGAATGTGTTTTGACATGAAAAAATGTCTATCAACATTTTTACGTTGTAACACATAGTGTAGCATTCCTTGTCATAAAAAAATAAAGCAATGTTTCATAACATAGAAATAAATAGATTCCGTGGTGTAAAATACTCAAAAATTGTAGGCTTGAAACAGATAAATCTTTTCTTCGGAAAGAACAATTGTGGCAAGTCATCAATTTTAGACGCCATTTTCCTGATATCTGGTATATCTAATCCGAAATTACCGCTTAATATAAATATAATCCGTAATTATCGTCGATTAGAACCTTCTGATATGAAATTGGATTTTTATTCCCTTGATATGAGCAACCCTATTGTGATTAAAGCTGAGAATGACGAAACAAGAGAGTTGCAGATTTCTGTTATGGAGTCGTCTTCCAGCAAGATAGATCTACTTGGCGAAGATAATAATGTTGCTTCAACTGATCTTGACAATAAATATGGATTGATATTAAAATATAAGATTGATGGGCATGCTTATGAATCTTCAATAATCATATCGCATTCGTCAGAAAATTCTTTTGAACAGCGAATTAAAATGCCTGCACATTATAAAGAGCTGCTTACATGTAGATATCTGAATCCGAAGTTTGATTTTGCCACTTCTTTAGACGGACTGGTAGATGTGATAAAGAATAAAGACGAAGAATTTATTGTTAACGCATTGAGACTTATAGAACCAAATATTAAAGACTTTGTTCTGTCTAAAAATGAGGTTTTAGTGGATATAGGCTTGGATAAGCGTATCCCTATCAATATGATGGGTGACGGGGCGCGTAAAATTTTGTCTATCTTAACATCTATTTACGAATGTAAAAATGGTATAGTCTTAATAGACGAATTAAGCAATGGTTTTCACTATTCTGTCATGAAAGGAGTGTGGACATCAATTGTTTCTGTTGCTAAGAAAAACAATGTACAGATTTTTGCAACTACACATGATTTGGATTCTATCAAGGGCTTGCGCGATGCAGCTATGTCTTGTGAGGAATATAACAATTCTATTGTATGTTTTAAATTGCATCGTACTGACAATTCTGAATTGAAATCTTACCAGTATTCTCTTGACAGTGTGGATTATTCATTAAATCAGGAAATAGAAATCAGATAATATGAATCTTGTTTTTATAGAAGCGAAGAACAACAATACCTCCGAATACAACTTTATCAAGACGGTATTGTCTAATTTTTTTGCAGACAAGAATATAGAATTTGTTTGTATGAATGGAGTTGACAATCTGTTTAATCAGACTATTGTTAATAGAATTAGACAAGCACAAGACGAAAACAATAAGGTTCTGGTGTTGGTGGATGCTGATTGGCCAAGTAAAGGATGGGGATATGCCAAAAGACATAATTGTGTCGAAAATAAAATGGCAGAACTACAGATACGTTTTCCTTTTTTCATTTATCCTAACAATAGTGACGATGGTGATGTTGAAGTGTTAATGGAGACACTTGTTTGCAAGGACTTGTATAAAGACTGGTGGGATTGTTTTGAGGACTATGAAAAATGTGTCCAAGGAGCAACAGATTCAGAAAAAAAACAAAAATACAATCTACCTAATCGTAAGGCAAAACTTCACACATTTATAAGTTCACAGCAATTAAGCAATAAACAGCGTGATAAAATAGGGCGTGGCTTCTGGCTCTTTGATGATCCTAATTATTGGGATTTTACACGAGAGGAACTAAAGCCTTTGTTGGATTTTTTTAAAGAACATCTTCAATAATTCGCCTCTGGCGATCTGTATACCACCATTACAGCGTAAGGTTTTATTATTCCTTTAGCAAGGCTAAGGAAGAGAAGGAAGAGGCCCATTCGCTGATACCTCTTCAGGCTATAGATGAACGTTTTTTCCGAACAACAATCAGTTCAACCAGAGGCAAAGTGGTGCGTAAAGCAATTGGTGATAGCAAGTCCTACTGGAGATGAGTTGGAGATAAAAAGTTAAAACATGGCGGTTGTTGTAGAACTGCTACATAAGATGAGTATTTAGTATGCTCAATTTTACGTCACATACCAATAATTGACTGATGAAAAAAGTTAAAGGTATATATAGAAAGCTGAGAACATGGCTTAAAATGATTTGGCTAAAAGATATCCTATTATGCCTCTATGAAATTGTCATGATAGGATGTCTTGTCTTTCTGTTAGGTGACACGCTGTATGAAAAAGTGTTTAAGAGCCTATGGGAATATATATCATTGCAAAACTCTATGTCTCTTAAATGTACAGTTATAGGTATTGCCACTTATTGCCTATATCAAGGTTATAAGTTTTCTCAAAAGTATATAGACAAGAAACATGTTGTTACTTTTGCAGCGATGATAATTGTTTACATATACTATAAGTTCTTTTTCAAGTATGGAAGTGATGATTATCCGATGATTCTTGTATTTGGAAATATGGACAGCTTTGCCGTCTTATTTGTTGTATTTGTAGCAGGACTTTTTTCGGGCTGGGCTTGGAATCATCATAGGAAAAGGAAGAATAGTGTGTCACAATCATCGAACAGACAAGAAAGGGGGCAAGGGTGTATCCCTATTTATTTGGATGAGCCGATTACAGAAAGTCGTGATGATTTGTTCAAATATACGGGCTTGGCAAAAAGACTTGCTTACACTATCGATAAAAAAACGTTTGACAAGAGTTATAGCATTGGCATCAACTCCCCTTGGGGAGCCGGAAAGTCATCCTTTCTGAATTTGTTAAGGAAGGAACTATCTCATATCCCAGATACGTTAGTCGTTGATTTTAACGCTAGGGCTTCGGCTAATGTAAGTTGCATACAGTCTGATTTTCTTTCTGTATTGGCGACAGCTTTATCTCCATATCATACAGGGATGAAATCCACAATAAAAGATTATATGGCAGATATAAATGTATTGGCTAATGATACACCGTGGATGAAACTCTTAGGGGTATTTCATGTCAAAGACGCAACGGAAAGTCGTAAGAAGCTACAAGAAGGAATAGATGCAATAAATAAGAAAATTATCATCGTGATAGATGACTTGGATAGGTTGATGACGGACGAAATCTTGGAGGTATTTAAGTTGATAACTAAAAATGCAGCCTTTAAGAATACTGTTTTTATTACAACTTATGACAAAGAATATATAAACGGCATGTTGGAGCAAAACTTGTGTATCTCACAAAAGCAAAGATTCTCTGACAAATATTTCAACATGGAAATAGACTTGCCTGAGGCCAATGGTAAAATTCGTTCGGCTTATCTTCTTGAAGAACTGATCAAGCAAACCAAAGATGGCTTACTCCTGTCATGTAGTGAACAAGATCTAAGGCAAGTATTCTTGACGGTTTCCAAATATGCAGAACGATATTTGCCGACATTGAGGGATGTCAAAAGATTCTTGAATACGTTCTGTGCGTCCTATTTTCCTATACAGGACGAGGTATTTCTGAAGGATTATATCATGCTGTCATTAATAAGATATGCTCGAAAGAATGTATATTATGGTTTGAAGAGGTTGGTTTATTTTGAAGATACAGGAATTGAACATAGAAATATATACATTTTACAGTCTATTGATTGTGATGAAGATTATGATGCCTTATGTGAACTTTTCCCTCAAAAGCAGAATGGTGACCTTGCGAAACTCAACGAAAAAGGTCAAAAGTATATTTATTGGAAGCGTAGTTTCAATGCCTATTTTTATAATTTGGAATATACCAATTTGCATCATGTTGATGTCAAAGTTTTGCTGAAGCCCAATGTCAAAGATGCAGACATCAGAAAGATGTCGGATAGCTGGAGTAAGAGAGGTATTGAAGTAGATATAAAAGACTTCTTATTGAGCATAGAGGATTCTCAAAATACAAGAGCGCAAGAGAAAGCCTTCTTGAAACTCTGCATGATATGTTATCGTTATACCAGGAAAAGGGAAGTCTTTTTCTTGGCATCAAGAGCTATGTACTATTACCGTTGGGAAGATATAAAGAAGAAATACAATTTTACAACACAAGATGAATATAAGCAATATGTCAGTGACATTCTGAGGAGTGAGGACGACATTAATGCAACTAGTTTCTTTTTGCACCATCTCTTGCTCTATCAGTTGAGTGATAATAGAATTGAGGTAAAGGATTGTGTCTTCTCTGATAATGAGTTGAAGAAATTGTGTATTGATAGGTTGGGAAAAGGATTGGAGTATTTCAATGTTGATAAAATCTCTGCTTCTGATGTTCTTTATTTAGTATTGGCATGCTTGAACGATGCTGATCCTGTTGTAACAGGAAATGACGGGTATGATATTATGCCAGAAGCCTTGGATAAATTAAAAAACTCTATCAAGGAAAATCCTCAAAAATATCTCAGTCATGTAATTTCACATGTTACAGTGGGTGCAAACAAGATAAAATTTATAGTGAAGAAAGATTTCCCGTTTAGAGATATTTTTTCGATAGATCAAATGACAAGGGTGATAAGTTCCATTGATACTCATCATGACAGTTCCCTTGCAACTACTTGTAATTTCTGGTTGCAATACTTGGAATATTGTAAGGCTCAGAAAAAAACTTCACCAACCGTATCTTTTAAAGGCAATGTGAGTAAATTGAGAGAATACGACTGTGGACAGTATAACCTTGTATTTGAGGGTGAAGATATCCAATAAAAAACATGGACAACAAAAACTATATAAGGAAAATCGGCAGTGACATACATTCTATGTCCTTCATCATAGGTGCTGGATTTAGCAAGAACATCTCTGAAAAGTATCTTTCATGGGGAGAACTCTTGAAGGATATGATTCATGAGATGTATGCAAAGGAAATGCGATCTGGATATATGAACGAATGGGAGATTATAAACAAGTATGGCTACTTGGGTATTGCCAGTGAGTATATCAGGCGAAAGGGATACCATGAGGCAATAGATGTATATATTGAACAACGGACACCTGTGCTTATAGATAATGAGGATGGTACCTATGATATGAGATTAGAAAATAATGTTGTAAAAAACGTTGATGTTTCCCTTCATCGCACCCTACTGAATATGAAAGTCAAGAATATCTATACATTCAATTATGACAACGCATTGGATGTATATAGGGATTTGACTTATACTTCAGAACGAGCAAGAAAAATCAAAGAAAACGATATTGAGATAAAAAAAATCGATGAAGTTTTTACAAGAATTGAAAAATTGAGAAACGATTTTACTACATTGCAAAACCGTACTTCAGATAAACTTGACAAAACAGATTCTAATCTTGATTTAGAGAAAGAATTCCATGAAATCATGAACACGGATATTGTTCTGAGAGTATGTGGTGCTCAGAATGATAAAGAAAGGAGTATAAAGGAACAAACAGATGATGTTTATGATGCCTTAAAATCTTACAAGCGTCAGCTCTTAGACTCTGTAAAACATTGGAATACCAATAAGCAAGATGCCTATTTTGTCGTTAAAAAGAGTGGTGACATTACCATTGGCGAAGCGAGAAGGAATATATTCAAGCTGCATGGTTCTTTGAGAGACTTGGGAGGTAAGAAAGATGAAATAGCTTATGGATTTGATTATGATAACCATGCACAGTATATCATAGCTCAGGAAGATTATGACTCATACAACAAGAAGCATGAGGCTTTTGTTGATTTGATGCGTATTAGTTTGTTGAAAGACGCTTATTGCATTATCGGTTTCTCTTGCGATGACCCCAATTTCTTGCTATGGATAAATTGGGTGAAGGATATAGTGGACAAGGAAGCTAAAGAAAACCATGACTCGGAGAACATTTGGAATAAGTACTTCATTAATGTTGGTGACGAATATTTAGATTCTGATAAAAGATTACTACTTGATAATCATTATATAAGGATTGTTGATCTATATAAAGCATATCCAAAAGCGAAAAGTCCAAATGAGAGATTGACCGCTTTCTTTGATGACATAGCTAAGATGCAGTCTGCCAAAGCTATCATGAAGGATTTCTGGGTTCATTTCAATTTTAAGACAAGCCTTAGTTCGAATGAAAAAAATACGATAGAATATGACGAGGGAAAGGTGGCGAAGGCATGGAACCTCATGAAAGACATAGACTTAGCATTCTTCTCAACGCCATTTGATCATTACCGCTTCTATTTCTTGGAAAGAATCAGAAAAATCATCAAAGATAAAGATGTAAACGGAGACATCTGCAAACTCTTTTGGATGGCATCAGACCAGGATAATCTACCTATGAATGTTCTCATAGACGATGATAACATAACTAATATCTTGGATTATGTTTCGTCTTTTGGTGATGAGACTTTAAAAGAAAAGTATAAAACATTGTTGGATGAAGGTAAGATTCTGACAAATACTTGGTCTGTTGATTGCGCTGACCGTTCAGACCGTTCTCTATTAAATCATGCAATACAATGTCTTTTCAATTTCGACTTGGAACAATGCCATGAAATTGTAACATCCTGGTCTCCAAAAGGGAATTATTACCGGATGGTTCGTCTTATGATTTTGACATCATTAAATGGTGGTATAAAGTTAGACGATTTAGAGGGAGCACTTGTTTGTGAAAGTTATGAATTCAATTCTGACCAAGAATATTTGAGCACCATGGAATTGTCTCTTGGACTTCAGGAGTATTGTTGGGGTAATAGTAATATGGTAGCGAAATTCAGTAAGTTGCATGGCCAAATAGAAGAGGTTTCTCTAAGAAACAAAGATGCTATACGACTTCACGACTATTTTTCAAGATTGCAGAAAGAACTCTGCAAAGAAGAAAAAATAAAGCCGTTGGGACGTGAGGGACGCTCGATTACCTTTGGAAGTTCAGATAGCGTGACCTTAGCAGCAATTCGCATTTTGCAGGTTCTTGTGAAATTAGGATTTGTAACTAAGAACATGTTTGCAATGTGGTTGACGAATGAAAATCTGTATCGAATTGTAGAGAGAATTTATGCTATTTATCCCTATCCTTGTCTTTATTTTGCTTCCTTATGTACCAACAAGGATTTTTCAAAACGAGTCGCTCAATTGTATTGTTTCAGTAGTTCGAAGGTGATACAGAATGTACTACCAGATATTCTCGTCAAGATATTGAAAGCCTGTCATTCTAAATATTTGTCAGAGGAAAGAAAAAATGTACTGTATATCTATGCGACAGTATTCATAAAACGTGTACATTCCAAATACTGGAGAAAAGAGTTTAAAACCTTATTCAAGAATCAAGATTTGGACAACCGTAATGAAAAGTCTTTTTGGAAGAGCAAATATAATTTCACTCAACAGGCTATAGCCTATATGGACGATGCGTCTTTTTCAATAAAAATAATTGATGGTATCTTGCGGAAAGGTGAAGGAATCTCACACTATGACAATTCTTTGTTGATTGCTGCAATAAAGAATACAATGACTTTGAACAAAGAGCAGATACAACTTGTATATACTCTTATGAATAATACGAAAAACGAAGCTCAAGTTTTCGTATTGTTCAATTTGAGGAATCTTGTGTCAAAGAAGAGATTCTATTCTTGGCTGGAGAATTTGGATGGGACGTGGCTAAAATACCCAAGTCTAATCCTTGCTGTAAGCCAAGTTGCTCATCAATGTAAAAAATTTGAAAGCCTTGCTTTAAGCCTATTGACAGAGAGTGATTATCTATGGAGTACTGGCATTGATGAAGAGGATGGTCATGTAGTAGTATCTGACACCCAGACAATAGATGTGGACAGTTTTGACAGGGATGTACAAATCAAAGGAAAAGCAGAAATTGTTGCATTTGAGAGGATAAAGGTGGAATTGTCTTTATTAGAAAAAGCTCGAAAGTCTCGTTTCTATGAAGATTGGTTCCAAGACTGGAGTACGGAGGTCTATTCGATGAAACTCTTCCTGGTTAGACATTATAAGAGTTTGTCAACCAACGAAGATATAGATGCTCTCATCAGAAAATGCGACGACTTGTATTTGAACATATCGGGACAGAGATGTCCACAAGAAAAACTTGTGCAGCAAGAGTCGTATAAGATAGAAGAAGGAATATCGGAATTGATGAAGGGTGTCTGTACTTATGGCATCAAAAACTTCTTCTTGGAATATGAGATTATCGCCAACATCATTCTACAACACAAAACAAAGGCTTTGGATATGTGCATCAGACATTTCTCTTGGGCTGTCGCGTATAAGAAATACCAAAAGTTCTTTGTTTCTCATAATTTTCAGCAGATAGTTTTGCTGATACTTCGTGTTTATAAGCCATATTTCATAGGGAAAGATATAGAGGAATGGGACTTGAATGCAGATAAGAATGTAGTGGAAGACTGCATGATTAATATGAATAGGTGGTTGAAAAGTTTCGGATTAGAAGATGCGGACTGGGAAAAATACAAGCCAATTTTCTATTATAAAGAATTGTAATTATGAAAGACGAAGAGAAGAAAAAGCACAAATCCGCACTATATGGAAATTTCATATTAGCTTGTTGTGGGTTCGTTTGTATAGTTGTGGTCTTCTTGGCTTTTTATAATCATGCAAAGATTAAAGAGTATAAAAATAAACAAACTAAGTTAGATTTGGTATTAGCAAAGCAAGATTCCATTAAACTTGAAATAGATAAAGATAAGGTCTTGAAGCTTCAAAAAATGAATCAGCTGCTTGAAAAGCAAGCAGATACTTTATCTTCTCAATTATCTATATTAGATAAAGATCTGAAAACGCTAAATGGAGTTTTAAAATCTACAATTATAAAAGAAAAATAATGTTTGATTTTACAAATTACACATATAGTGGAATGCTGTCTATTGTTGCTGCAGTATTTGGCATTGCTTATCCCCAGATAAATGCCAGTATAGAAAGGATAGATGACAAATATGGTTCATCTCTTTTAACCACGAAACTTAAAAATGAGAAGGCATTTGCAATATTCAATGTCTTATTGATTGTCAATTTGATAATTGCGGTCGTTAATCCTTTTCTGTTAGACCAATCAAAATATTGTTATATCTACATAGCAATTCAAACTATCGCTACCATATTTTTGATAGGATGCTTCTTTCACTTGTTTGAGATAATACGCATGTATAATGATGCAGAGATCTTACATGAGAATATATGGAACGATTATAAAAAAGTTGTAGGAAAGTCCTCGGAAAAGGCATCCGTTCATTTTATGGAATGGGTGGACTTGATAAGTTATATTCTTCGCTCAACAAACCGAAATGCCGCAAGAAATGTGTATGACAAATGGGTTGAATATATTACAGAGTTCCATAAGGGACATATAGGCACAAAGGTACGCTATGACAATTATGCCTATGATGGAATTACTAAAATAAACGAGAACTTATGTAAGTTATGCTATGAGCCAATGTCCATTAATAATGGTAATGCTTTTCTGACCGCATTGCTTTATCCTGATGGTTTTATATCAGAGGATACATATACTATACTTTGGGCGAATCTTAGACTTCAAGTATTTTATGGAAAAGACGAATGGGTGATGGACTATTGGGAACAGGCATCTCAAAAGTATGATTTGAATACGAGTTACATTTCTGAATATTCAATTAATCCACAAACAAATAATTATTATACAGAAGAAGAGGCTAAACAGCATAATGAAGAGAGAAAGAGATTTTTAGAGTTCCATGTAATGTTCTGTGCGATGCTTCTTCAACAGGGGAAATACTCCTTATTGAAAAGAATCTTAAGTTTTACACAATCTCAACCACCAGTCTATCCTTTGGTACCTTCAACATTAACAGAATGTTTTGAAATGCTATCATATTTGAATGGAATTTATACAAATTATCCATTCCTATTAGATAGAAGGTATCCAATGCCAAAGCTAAAAGGTATCACTAGTGGGAAAATTTTAGGTGCAGCAAATACATATATAGCTCTCCTGACTTATCGACTTTATGCTTTGCCTTATTATCCATTTGGAGTAAGATATGTGTTTAGCCTTCCTGCTGCTCCTCAGAATTCAATGGATATTCACAAGGAGAAAGATAACATAGATGCTCTGAAATTCTGCATAAGAAAAATAGAGTCTAAAAAGGAATATCTAAGAAGTATTGATATTGTTCATATTAATGAGGCTATCTCCAATATCAATAGAATTTATCATGAAAAGGTAAAATGCTTAGACTGCTATATTGACGATTATATAAATCGTTTAGATGAAAAAGATAAAGATTTGAGAGTTAATCAACTTTATAATGATAAGATAGTAGAAAAGTTGGAAAATGAAATATGCAATGAAATTTCTTCTGAACTTGATAAATACCAACTGTTTTATAACAACCAAAAAACAGATAACACCAAAGTATATCGGATAAATGCTTCTGTATGTCAACTTTATCCAAATCAAGCATTTGTAGATAAGCCTTCTGTAAGTTATGTTGATATTGATACAAATATAAGTGATGGAGTAAAATATAAGTTTTCTCATTTCTTTGCAACAACATTTTTGCAACATGCAACACTACAGCTAAACATTGCCAGTCAAGATTTATTCGAAGCATTTGACAAATTGAAGTTGAATAATGATTATATTATAATTTCCTTTGGTGTATATTGGGATTATCATGTAGAAAGAAATGACAAATTTGAGAAAAAGAATGATAGAGTATATTCATACGATAATATACATATATATAATTACAAATGTGGTAGCACATATCTTTCTGACTACATCTTCATTTTAGAGAAAAAATATTTGCCATATTTGGAGTTTGTTGAGCCGTCAAACGAATGGATAGAAAAATATCATCTGAATAAAATTGGTAATAATCTGAACATTTGGTTAGGGCTTCTAAAAATTGCAGAACATAAGAGTTTGTTAGCTGAAAAAGAATTTGAAAATATTGATGGAGACCCTAATGAACTTTCATTGTTTTCATGCGTTGTCTTAGCCAATATTCATTGGATACCAAGCGCAAAAGTACTGTGTATTAAAAATATGCATTTTGGAAGAGATAATGGTAATAATGAAAAAGTGGACAATATAAAATCATTTATGTCATATTTTGTTTGTTAGTTATGTACTCTTGTATCATTAAATAGAGTGGTATAAAGTACAAAATAGGATTAAGTATGGAAACATTTTTGGATACTATCTTAAAAGCATCAAAGGCTACTGCTAATAATGAGCAACAAAAGACTTTTGCAGCTTTCTCAATAAGTCTGAATAATATGGATGTTATTACTAAGTTGCAAGAACTTTATAAATATTGTCTGATTAATGGAGATTTCAAGCTGGCTGAAGAAATAAAGCAAGAGATTAATAAACGGCAAGTTGAAATAACGAAGGAACTTGTTGAAAATGCATTTAGGAAAAAGGAATAAAATGGAACACAACAACCTCCAACACAAATACTTCCTTTGTCACCTTGACTTCGAGCCTTTTACAAGGCATACTTTCTACGGTGAGCAATGTCCACCATTCGTAACTGAAGAGAACAGGGAGGCCTGGCGACGGTATCTGACTTCTTGCTGGAGGAGGAATCGCTTAGGAATTGGGGGGAGGAATGAACGGCTATAAAATGTTGCTGAAGGTTACAATGTGGAGTTTTTATGCGCTAATATTTGGAGGAAAAGAATGTTTCGCTTGTTCTTGCATTTATATAAACTGCACTTGGCAATATGAAAACTGCTTTCATTGTGTTCGATTGCATTATCTTTACTTAAAGAATTATTAATAGAACTATTATGGCACAGACTGCAACTATGAATCAAGCTCAACTGCAAATCCTTGATATGTTGTCTTTTATCAAGACTCCTGAGGCTTTGCGTGATTTGAATAAGGTAATCTCTGATTATTTTGCTCAGATGGCTGATGCTGAGTTAGATAGAATGTGGAATGAAGGAACTCTGAATGAAGAACATATCGAGAGCTTCCGTTATCTCCATGAACGTACTCCATACAATATCTAGACCTAATGTAATTCGTAAAGATCCTCATTATACTTTTGCTTTGATAGAGGCTGATAAAGATGACAATAAGTTTGTAGATTGTGCCATTGCTGCTAACGCAAAGTGTATTGTCACTGAAGATAAACATTTTAGGGTGTTGAAAAATATTCCATTTCCAAAAGTGGAAGTATTAGGTATAGAGGAGTTTAGTCTTTATTTTGGAAAGGTGGATATAGGGGCTTCTGATGAAATAAACCCAAAACGGTCATTAGGCCGTTTTATGTCGTTTTTATAACTGCTTGCAGTCTTTTGTTTTTTATAAGTTGTTACTCTTCTAAAAATCCAAAAACCAAGCAAGCCCTAACGACCGATTTTGGTTAAACAAAAAGAAAAAGGCAGGATGAGCAAGTGGCCGTGCAGAGTTGGGGGATGTGTTGAATGTAAAACGTTGACGGGTCATGATCTACTGATTCTCGATGTAACTCTCGGAACACTCCTGACTGCATCGCTGCCTTTTCTCTTATTTATGAACATTCTCTTTTTTCTCCTTTATGCTTTTTTGTACAGTGGTTGAAAGAGCGCTGTCACTGTTGGGGCTTAATGACGATGCAAAGATACGATGTCTTGTTATGTCACTTAGGAGATATTAGGAGTTGCGCGCTCTTAAGGGCTGTTTTTTAATGGTTTTTAGCATTTACTCTCATGGCTCGCCTATGTAATCGAAGATGATGCTGACCTGAATGGAGGTGAAATGCTTGCTGGTGCGGTAATAGCCTCTGGCTTCTAACGCCTGGCAGAGCTCGCGGTTGCGATAGATCCAACGCATGAGGTGGTTGCTGGC
>ULTU01021829.1_pt1 | contig 13006 bp, 10 predicted proteins | sample 1957861 | NCBI WGS metagenome assembly ULTU01 (sample SAMEA4835742, study PRJEB28245) | human gut metagenome | biome: gut microbiome; material: fecal sample | place: Denmark | collected 2008
GTTATTCTGATTGTCATTGTTTTGTTTACCGTTTTCTTCCAATCGTTTTTCCTCCTATTGTAAACATACTAATATTAGTATTGGAATCTACTGCAATCGATATTCCATGTAGAATATTTTCTCTATAGAAAAGATTCTTCCTATACTGTAAAAAACATACAATCTATATTATATCGGTTCACATAAGAATTAGCAAATGATTTTTCATGTAGATTCTGTGAAAAAACCTGTTATTTAGAATTGACTATCGATTCCTTTTCATATATTATAAGTTATGAATTTGTGTTAATTCATTATTTTTATTATATAACTATCAAATACGGAGGAAAAATAAATGGCTGTCAAATATGTATTTGTCACCGGTGGTGTTGTTTCCGGACTCGGAAAAGGTATCACTGCCGCTTCTCTAGGACGACTCTTAAAAGCAAGAGGGTACAAAGTAACCTGTCAAAAGTTCGATCCTTATATCAATATTGATCCGGGAACCATGAACCCGATTCAGCATGGTGAAGTTTTTGTAACCGACGACGGAGCCGAAACCGACCTTGATCTCGGTCACTATGAACGTTTTATTGACGAAAGTCTGAATAAAAAATCAAACGTAACAACCGGTAAGGTATATTGGAGCATTTTGCAAAAAGAACGCCGTGGTGATTTCGGTGGTCACACCGTTCAGGTTATTCCGCACATCACAAATGAGATTCAGAGCCGCTTCTACCGGAATATGGATTCCAAAGAAACAGAATTTGCAATCATCGAGGTTGGCGGAACAGTAGGTGACATCGAAAGTCAGCCATTCTTAGAGGCTATCCGTCAGTTCCAGCATACCGTCGGGCATGATAACTGTATCATGATCCATGTAACATTAATCCCTTACCTGAAAGCATCCGGCGAAATGAAAACAAAACCAACTCAGGCAAGTGTTAAGAATTTGCAGGCACTTGGTATCCAGCCGGATATCCTTGTATGCCGTTCCGACTATCCGTTAGAAGATGGCATGAAAGATAAGATTGCTCTGTTCTGTAATGTTCCTAGTGAAAATGTCATCCAGAATTTGGATGTAGATGTATTATATGAAGTTCCTCTTGCTATGGAGAAGGAACACCTTGCAGATGTGGTCTGCAAATGTCTAAAGGTCGCCTGTCCAAAACCGGATCTGGACGATTGGATCGCTATGATCGACCGGTGGAAGAATCCGGTGAAGAATGTGAAGATTGCCTTAGTCGGCAAATATGTATCTCTTCATGATGCATATATTTCCGTCGTAGAAGCTTTAAAACACAGTTCATTTGCATGCAACTCCGACTTAGAGATCATGTGGATGGATTCTGAATTATTAAATGATGGCAACGTGGCAGAACAATTGAAGGATGCCGACGGAATCATTGTTCCCGGTGGCTTCGGCGATCGCGGTATCGAAGGAATGATCAGTGCAATCAAATATGCCCGTGAAAACAACGTTCCATATTTAGGTCTTTGCCTTGGTATGCAGCTTACCATTGTGGAATTTGCAAGAAATGTTCTCGGTTATCATGATGCACATTCCAGCGAATTTAACCCAAGCAGTGTTCATCAGGTAATTCATATCATGCCTGATCAGGACGGTGTGACCGATCTTGGCGGAACACTTCGTCTCGGTGCATATCCATGTGTTCTAAAAGAAGGTTCCAAATCATATGAACTGTATGGCACAAAGGAGATTTCCGAACGTCACCGTCATCGTTATGAAGTAAACAATGACTACCGTGAAGCTTTGGTTGCAAACGGCATGGATCTTGTTGGTCAGTCTCCAGACGGACACATTGTTGAAATGATCGAAATTCCGAGTCACCCTTGGTTTATCGGAACACAGGCACATCCGGAATTCAAGTCACGTCCAAACAAACCACATCCATTATTTAAGGGATTCATTGCAGCGGCTCTTGCTCATCAACAAAACCACTAATCCCCTTGTATAGTGCACGACGGGATTCAAATAAAAATAACTCTGATCATATAGGCTGTATGCCTGGTGATCAGAGTTATTTTTATGTTTTATCTCATTTCGCTCATATAAGTTTCACATCTTGATTGAATCAATTTCGCTATTTCATCAACAGATTTTTTGCCATTAAAATAAGTTTGTGCCTCCTCGAGTATAATTTGCATCATTACAGTATCATACGAACTACTCTTTTTTATAGAATTTACCATTTTATCAAAATCATCTTTTTCTTCAATTGATATGTTATATTCTTCTGCCGATATCATATTGTTTAATAATTCGTTATAGCAATCTTTTCTGAGCGGAATTAAAGCATCATCATTATAAATATCCACAAACTGTTTTTGATAATCATATGACAGAATCATTTCTATAAACTGCCATGCTCCATCCTTTTCATCTGAATTTGAATAAATCCCAATCTGATTTTCAAACATAAAATAACTGTCGAAACCATTATTGTTCGGATATCCTATATATGCAATTTCACCACCAAATAAATTTCGGTATTCAATAATATCACTTGGTACAAAACCATTCTCTGATACCAACGACTTTCTATTCTTCTGTATCAATTCTTTTTTGTTTATATTATGATTATCGCCAAAGTCAAATCTATTACAAAATTCAAGAAGTTGTCGAAATTCTCCTGAATCAAATTGACACGTTCCACTTTTCCAGTCGTAATAATCGCCCAGACTTCCTTCCAACATTATCGACAATAACTCATCCTTTGTATTTGAAACTAAAAATAATTCTCCGTCCGCTGGTTTCCCACTTATTTCTTCTAATTTCTGAATATTCAATCCATCATATTTTTCGCTTTCCTCTTTCTTACAAAGTAATGTTGCAACAGTAAATCCAGGTGAAATTGTATATAGCTTATCTTCCTTCCTCAAAGCTGTGAATACATTTTCTAAAAACATATCTTCGCTCATCTTTTCAGAGTCAACAATATAGTTTGATAAATCCTGATACAATCCCATCGAAGCATATCGATCAGATAATAGACTTAAATCCAAAAGATCCGGAACTTCTCCACTAGCAATATCTTCATTTAATTTTCTTATCGCATCTTCAACGCTTTCACCTTCATCTTCGTTAAAATACTCTTTTGTTTCCATGACATAATCATTGTTGTTTTTATTAAAAGTCTGAATTGCATTTCTCATTCTTGAACTAGTTTGAAAAGTCCCATACACTATTTTAGTTCTTTTACTTTGATTATCATCAGGAGAATATAGGGCTATTCTAGATTCTCCCCCTTCATTCAACCGAATACTAAAAACAAGTTCATCCATATCAGAATATAAAACATCCTCTATTTCTTCTCCATCTATTCCATATCTATCAAAATCAAGTTCACATACAGATTTCTGATCACTCATATTATATCCATATATGCCATCATCAGTTCTATAGCTAAAATCAAATTTTCCACCTGAAATAATACCATATTCTGAATTTGCATTACACGATTCAACTGATAATTCCTTCTCAACACGCATTTTATCTAAATCAAAGATCATTATTTTCTTTTTATCATGATCTTCCTTAAGACATAAGATTTTCTCTTCTTTCGTATATGCAACGCCTAGTGCATTTCCATTCAAATCAAAACTCTTCACTAATTTTAAGCTACTATCAATAACATATAAATTACTTGATGACATACAAATATAATAACCTTTCGGTGATTGTAACACCTTTAATATATTTTCATTATTTACAGCTTGATTTAAATCTGCTTGATTTATAACATTATATTCCAAATCCATTTGAATCAATAAATTGACAGGTTCATATTCATCCGAATCTGAAGTGCCCAACCACATTGAAATTGTTTCATTACCACACATGATATCGGACACTCTTACATGTTCATATTTTTCACTTATTCCAACAGATATTTCTTCCGGTTGCGTTTTATTTTCTTTGATAACATATAATCGATTACGACTGGTTAATTCTCCATTTAATTCTCCTACATCTTCAAATGTCGAGAAATAAAGAGCCTCATCTTTCACACACAGACAACTAATAGCCGCCTGCTTCCATCCTTCAACAATCGATTTTTCTTTGTAATTCTTTCCTGCTTCTCCCTGACTAACGTGATTGCAGCTGATTAAATTTACAAAAAATAACATGGTCAACAGGCAGAACAAAGCCTTTTTAACTTTCTTCATTGCAACTCCTCTCGAAACACATAAACACCCAAACCAAATCAATAGTATTATATAATTCTCTCTCTGTCAATAATTTCTTCATGTTTATTCGACTTAAGATAACGCTTTTCAATTATAGTAATTATATGTCAAGAACAAGTTTACTCTATTCGTCACCATCCACCATTTAGGATATATTACAAACTTATATAATTAAATTGGCATTCTGTCAGTTCTACTACCTAAGTTGGCAAACTGTGCAAAAAAGAGGAGAAAATTGAATAATAAACAGGTGCATCGTCTCCTGTATTCAATCTTCTCCTTTTTAGAAGTGCAAATATCAGTTATTAGTGTTCTTACATTTTCCCAGAACACTCACATTGTGCAAGGAAATTTAGCGGAAGGAAGTCTCACGAATCGCCTTCCGTACCGGAAGTACAAATGTTGGCGATACAGAAAGCTCATCAATTCCCATCTTCACAAACTGCTCTGTTAAAGATGTATCCGCTCCAAGTTCTCCACAAATTCCAACCCAGCAATTCTCTTTATGTCCATTATCAATCACCATCTGGATCATTCGAAGAATTGCCGGATGATGTGAATCATATATGTTATCCAACTTTGGATTCTGACGATCAATCGCCAATGTATACTGTGTCAGATCGTTGGTTCCAATACTAAAGAAGTCAACTTCTTTTGCAAGCAGATCCGAGATCATAACTGCTGCCGGCGTCTCGATCATAATACCAAGTTCTACATCACCATATTCAACATTTCCGGCATCTAATTCATCACGGACTTCCGCACAGATCTTCTTGATCTGCTGAACTTCCTTTACAGAAATGATCATAGGGAACATGATCGAAATCGTTCCAAATGCAGATGCACGATAAAGCGCACGAAGCTGTGTCTTAAAGATCTCTACCCGGTCTAAACAGATACGGATTGCACGATAACCCATTGCAGGGTTATCTTCATGTTCCATGTTAAAATAATCTACCTGCTTATCTGCACCGATATCTAATGTACGGATTACTACTTTCTTACCGGCCATGTTCTGTGCAACCGTCTTATATACCTGGAACTGCTCCTCTTCTGTCGGATAATGATCTTTTTCCAGATACAGGAACTCGCTACGGAACAGACCAATTCCTGCTGCGTCATTTGCCAATACATTCGCCACATCTGCAACGCTTCCGATATTGGCATACAAATGAATATGTCTGCCATCCACGGTCTCGTCCGGCTGTCCTTTTAACTGAGAAAGCAACTCTCTGGCTTCCTCTTCTTTCTTCTTCTCCGCAAGGAATTTCTCTAAAGTGGCAACATCCGGATCTACATAGAATGTACCGGTTTTACCATCCACGATTGCCATCTTACCATTCCATTCCTCTTTGATATCAATACCGATCAAAGCCGGAATATTCATCGTTCTTGCAAGAATTGCAGTATGTGAATTAGAAGATCCTAATCTCGTAACAAATGCTAGCAGCTTAGATTTGTCCATCTGTACCGTCTCACTTGGAGCCAGATCTTCTGCTACAACGATCACCGGTTCATCACCCAGATCACCGTCTGTTGTACGTCCCATCAATACTCCGATCACACGTTCAGAGATATCCTTTACATCGGCTGCTCTTGCCTTAAAATATTCGTCATCCATCTCCGCAAACATAACAGAGAAATTATCTCCGGTCGTTGCAACCGCAAATTCCGCATTTACTCCATCATTCCGGATAATGTTATATACAGAATCATTATAATCATCATCTTCCAACATCATCGCATGTACTTCGAAGATCATTGCGTTGGCTTCTCCAACCTCCGCAAGCGCCTTATCATGTAATGCACCGAGCTGTTCGATCGCAGTTGCCTTTGCAGCCTCATATCTTGCAATCTCTGCTTCCGCATCCTTAATCTTCGTACGTTTTACCAGTTGTTGGTTCTTTGAATAAAATAATACTCTTCCGATTGCCGTTCCCTTAAAAATTGATTTACCATTATACTGTTCCATATCCAAACCTCCATTCATCACTTCTGTGTATATACCTTCTCTATATAAATAGCTGCAACACAATATACTCTGCCAGTTCCCGTTCTTCCCATAATAAAATACCGCCTTGCATGACAATTATATAGAAAGAAAGGCTATCACAGTACATCTTGTGTAATGTGACAGCCTTTCGTCCACAAAAGGTACTTCCTCTTACAGATTCTCTTTCATAAACTCTTCCATCTTAGCAATAGCAACGTCCTCATCATCACCTTCTGCTTTGATAACAACTTCTGCACCATTCTTAACTCCTAAGCTCATAACTGCCATCAGTTTCGTAGCATCTGCAGTCTTTCCGTTTGCCTCCAATGTAATCTTAGAAGCAAATGCCTTTGCCTCCTTAACGAGCATTCCTGCCGGTCTTGCATGAATACCAATCTCATCTGTGATCACATAAGTAAATTCTTTCATTATTAAATGTCCTCTCTTTCTCCGGAACCTTGCGCCATATATGAGAACGATTACCCACATTTCATCCCATGTATTTGTGAAGATTCCTATATTTTTTGTTCTTTTATGAGATAATTATAGCAAATACGCAATATGAAGTCAACATTTTCCTCACTATTTCCGTCATTTTTTTGTAAATTTTTTCATTTTCCAAAAATACCATTCTTTCTTGCATTGTGGTATCGTTTTCACATTTTATTTCTCATTTTTCCGATTGTTTCCAAATATCTGATTGATTCCGTAAGAATAGACGTTTTTTCCCACGGCATTAGTATTGCTTCTTTTTGATAAATTATTCGGGCTTATCGTTTGTTTCCGGAATACACAATTTACATTCCCGCACTGCGAACAATGCTCACATCCGCTTTTTCCACGATCTTCCACATAATCTGCTCTCAACACAACACTTTTTGCAGGACGCAGCATTCCTTTTTTCCATGTCACACAAGTTGTCTTTACTTCATCGAGTCCTTTTTTGATATCTTCTGTCTGAAGAAATTGATAATTTGTCAGCCACATTTTGCGTTCTTCATATACATATTGGTTCACACGTTCATATGCTTTCGAAAGCAGTTCCATTCCCACACATTCTATACAATACGAAAGCAGCAGATTATCCGACACCACATCCGACAATTTATCGAATCGTTCTCCCAATGTTACCACGCAAATCACACCGGACTCTTCATACCGGATGACACTCTCCACTTCGATCAGCTTACATGCAAACCGAACCGCTGCCGTTACCATTTCCGCATCCTTTGTCTCAAAATGATATCTTTTCATAAATTCCGACATCATGATATCCTTGTATTCAATTGTGCACTTATATTCTTGTATCATGCTTATCTCCTTGTGAATGAATAAACCACCCTGTATGCGACAATAATTATAGTAGCAAACATATATCATATCAATTGTACGTTTGCAATATATCTCACGGAGGCATATTTTATGGAATATCTTACCATATGTTATCAGGCATTGTTCTCGATCATCGCTTTATTCGTGCTTACAAAATTCATGGGATATCGTCAGGTGTCCCAGTTCAGCATGTTTGATTATATAAACGGCATCACGATCGGTTCCATCGCCGCAGAAATGGCGATCGATCTCGAAGGTAATTTTATGAAACCTTGCGTCGCGATGGTTGTCTACACTGTTGTTGTCATTCTTCTGTCCAAGCTCTCTCAAAAATCCATCCGTCTTCGCCGTCTGATCAACGGAAAAGCCATTACCCTGTATCAGAACGGGGAAATCTACAATGAAAATCTGAAAAAGGCAAAAATGAACGTTGATGAATTTCTGGTAGAATGTCGTATCAATGGATATTTTGATCTTTCCCAGGTTGAATGTGCTCTGCTAGAGCCAAACGGGAAGATCAGTTTTCTACCGGTCACTGAAGATCGCCCTGCTACTCCAAAAGACTTAGGAATCGAGCCTGCACAGGAAGAGGTCTTCGCAAATGTGATCATCGACGGTCATGTTATGCCACAAAACTTAAAGCACATTGGTCGCGATATGAACTGGCTTAATCAAAAACTTGAAGGTCAGAATATCAAAAAAATCGAGGATGTCTTTCTTGCAATTTGTGACAGGCAGGACAACTTTTATGTATATCCGAAAGTCAATCAAATCATAGATCAGGACATCCTCGGCTAATATTCTATTCTTTGTCTTCTGCCGGATTCGAGGTGGCTGCAATGATATCCCCGATGGATCGTCTGCTCTTTGTATCAAGGGTATCTTCCTGCTCCCTGGCAGCATTCACCGGATCAGATTCCGCAGTTTCTTCTGCATTGGCAGGAACCTCTGTATCCTCCTGTTCCTTGGTGCGATCCGCCATCTCTTCCGCAATACGGGCTACTTCTATCTTTGCATCTGCATAGGAATTATCATATCCCACCAGTCCGGCCTCTTCTTCCGGAGTCTTATGTTCTTCCTCCTTCAGATAAGGTTTGAAAATATGACGAAATACTAATGCCTGCAAATAAGCAACCAGCGAAACACCAATAAAAAATACAGCCACACGCGCAAAACTGACCATATATACCGCCAATGCAACTACTCCAAAGATTGCCCAGATCAATAATGTCTCCGGTACATGTGTCAGCACCATTGCAAGTGCGTTCTTCACCGTTCCTTTGTTGGTGTTGCTAAATTTGGCAAGCAGTGGCCATACAAAAGTAAATATCATCAGATAAACCATCAGCATCACAACACTGATCACTGTCAACGGCTTATACATCGCAGCTCCGGTCGCCTTCCACTGGGATACCCAGAACCAGACATCCACACTTAACACAATGCCGATCACAAGCAGGATCAGCCACATTGCGGTTGACTGCTTAAAATTCTCCTTAAAACTCTTCACATACATCTTGAATATGTATCCATCTTCTCTGCCCCATGTGTTGATCGACACATAGTATAATGCCGTCAGTGCCGGTCCGATCGTAAATATCGGCACACAGCTCACAAGAAAAATCACATTCAGCACTACCATATCCGCAATCCGGTTCATAAAACGGAACAACGGATTGTCCATATTAAATACACTATCTAACATTTCTATACATTTCCTTCCTCACTCCAAATGTTGCATTACACAACATCTCATATTCTATATAAACATATAATAATAACTATATCCCACCCTTCCTTATACTTCAAGTGAATTTTAGATGAATTTTTATATAAATGATAAATTTTCCAATTATTTTTCTTCGGTTTTCCTTGCTTTTTCTTGACAAAACAGCAAAAAACACTAAACTAGTGTATAGGTGTGTAATTCACCGATTCAAATGAATGAATATACCACATTGAATGAAAGGACATACACAATTATGAAAACACCATTTGTTACGAAAGAACAGATTGACCGGATATGCGAAAAGTACCCAACTCCTTTTCACCTCTATGACGAAAAGGGCATTCGCGAAAATGCAAGAAAACTTCAGAAAGCATTTTCCTGGAACAAAGGATACAAGGAATTCTTTGCTGTAAAGGCAACTCCTAATCCAACCATCTTACGAATTCTGAAAGAAGAAGGATGCGGAACTGACTGTTCTTCCTACACAGAACTTTTGATGTCTGACAAATGTGGATTTGACGGAAAAGACATTATGTTTTCTTCCAACGATACACCGGCAGAGGAATTCAGACTTGCTGCCAAATTAGGTGCAACGATCAATCTTGACGATATTACACATATTGATTTCTTAAAGGACAGCATCGGTTACATTCCAAAACGCATCTCCTGCCGTTTTAATCCGGGTGGCAAATTTGCAATTGCAAATACGATCATGGATAATCCCGGTGATGCCAAATACGGTATGACACGTCCGCAGATGACCGAAGCATACAAAAAACTAAAAGAACTTGGTGCAGAAGAATTTGGAATGCACGCTTTCTTAGCAAGTAACACCGTTACAAATGATTACTATCCAACACTCGCAAAGATCTTATTCAAGACTGCTGTTGAATTAAAGGAGGAAACCGGTGTACACATCACCTTCATCAATCTTTCCGGTGGTGTCGGTATTCCTTATACGCCGGACAAGGAGCCAAATGATATCCTTGCAATCGGCGAAGGTGTCCGCAAAGCATATGAAGAAGTTCTGGTTCCGGCAGGAATGGATGATGTTGCGATCTATACAGAACTTGGTCGTTTCATGCTAGCTCCATACGGACATTTAGTAACAAAAGCAATCCATGAGAAACATACACACAAAGAATACATCGGTGTTGACGCATGTGCAGTCAACTTAATGCGTCCGGCTATGTATGGTGCATATCATCATATCACGGTAATGGGAAAAGAAAATGAGCCTGCCGATCATGTCTATGATGTAACCGGATCATTATGTGAGAACAACGATAAATTTGCAATTGACCGCAAGCTTCCTAAGATCGATATGGGCGATATTCTAGTAATCCACGATACCGGAGCACACGGTTTTGCAATGGGCTATAACTACAACGGGAAACTCAAATCCGCTGAGATCTTACTTCGTGAAAATGGGGATTCTGTCATGATCCGTCGTGCAGAAACTCCGGAAGATTATTTTGCGACACTTGACAATTATTGGAATGTAGAACTGTAATCCACCCGGATTGCAGGGCTGCCGGTCATAACAGGAGGATTGTTCCATGGCAAAGCGCCTTACCATGATGTTGCTCCGCAACATTTTACTATTACCCTACATGCTGATCAAATTGATGTACTATGCAACCGCCGACAAAGTCAGTGAAGAAAAAAAATACAAATTAAATCGCCTGATCGGATTACGGGGCTGTAAGTCCGGTAATGTAAATGTGCATGGTTACGGTCTCGAGAACCTCCCGAAAGAATCCGGTTATATTATGTATCCGAATCACCAGGGTCTTTTTGATGTGATGGGACTTGTTTATCTTGATTCTACACCATTTGGTGTCGTGATCAAAAAAGAGACATATGACATTTTCCTGTTGCGTAAACTGGTGCAGACATTAGGCGGTTTATTTATGGATCGTAACGACATTAAGCAGGGATTACAGGTCATCAACGAGATGGCAAACCAGGTGAAAGCCGGACGTAATTTTCTGATCTTTCCGGAGGGAACCCGTTCCCGCAACGGAAACCGGCTCGGAGAATTCAAAAGCGGAAGTTTCAAAGCTGCCACCAAGGCAAAATGCCCGATCGTACCGATTGCCATTATTGACAGCTATCTGCCTTTTGACACAAACTCCACACGTCATGTAGATGTACAGCTTCATTTTCTCCCTCCTATTCCATATGAAGAATACAAGGGAATGAAGACAACAGAGATTGCCGACATGGTAAAATCCCGCATTGAAAAGGTAATAGAAGAAAATGAACACAACTTTAACAACCAGCCTGGATAAATTAGTAAGCCACAAGATCCTAGACCACGGAGATTTTGTGGCTTTGTTAAATGGAAATTGCCGGAAACTGCGCCAGATATTGGCTGCCGAGGCAGACAAACAACGCAGAAAATATTTTGGAAACCGCATTTATATACGCGGATTGATTGAATTTACAAACTATTGCAAGAATAACTGTCTCTACTGTGGAATCCGTTGCGCCAATCAGAATGTTGACCGTTATCGTCTGACAAAAGAGGATATTCTTCTATGCTGCGCTGACGGTTACGATCTCGGATTCCGTACTTTTGTCTTACAGGGCGGCGAAGATCCCTATTATACGGATGAGCGTATGGAAGATATCGTGTCAGCCATCCATTCGCTCTATCCGGACTGTGCGATCACCCTGTCTCTTGGTGAACGCAGTTATACAAGCTATAAGCGCTTGTTTGATGCCGGAGCAGACCGCTATTTACTGCGCCACGAAACAGCGAATCCTGCACACTATGCAAAGTTGCATCCGGTATCCATGTCCTACGAACATCGCATGGCATGTCTTGACCAGTTACAATCCATCGGCTATCAGGTAGGCTGCGGATTCATGGTCGGATCTCCTTTCCAGACACCGGACGACCTTGCAAACGACTTGTTATACATTCAGTCTTTCCACCCTCATATGGTTGGGATCGGACCATTTATTCCACACGGCGATACTCCATTTGCCGAATACCCATCGGGTACATTAGAGGATACACTGCTGTTATTAAGCATCATCCGTCTGATACACCCAAATGTATTACTGCCTGCGACGACGGCACTCGGCACGATCTCTCCAAACGGGCGTGAACAGGGAATCCTTGCCGGAGCAAATGTTGTAATGCCGAATCTGTCACCTGTACGCGTAAGGAAACAATATAGTCTCTACGATAACAAAATATGCACCGGAGAAGAATCTGCACAATGTATCAGCTGTATGTCTTCACGAATGAACAGCATCGGATTTTCCATTGTTACAGATCGCGGTGACTATCATTAACACAACGAAAAGAGGAAGAATATATGTATGATCCAAATTCACTACATGCAGAAGAATTCATTAACCATGATGAAATCCTGGATACATTAGCCTATAGTGATGCTCACAAAAATGACCGGGCATTGATTCAGGAAATTTTAGAAAAGGCAAAGAAACGTAAAGGACTTTCCCACCGGGAAGCAAGTGTGCTATTGATGTGCGAAGATGAAGATCTGAACCAGGAGATCTTTCATTTAGCCGAACAGATCAAGAAGGATTTTTACGGTAACCGGATTGTATTATTCGCACCGTTATATCTGTCAAATTACTGCATCAACGGTTGTGTGTACTGCCCTTATCATGCGGTCAACAAGCATATTCCGCGAAAGAAATTAACGCAGGAGGATGTACGGCGTGAAGTCATTGCTTTACAGGATATGGGACATAAACGTCTCGCCATTGAAGCTGGCGAA
>ULTU01086939.1_pt1 | contig 12962 bp, 9 predicted proteins | sample 1957861 | NCBI WGS metagenome assembly ULTU01 (sample SAMEA4835742, study PRJEB28245) | human gut metagenome | biome: gut microbiome; material: fecal sample | place: Denmark | collected 2008
TCAATTCCTCATCATTATAACTGGTAATGGATACTAACTGTGCAAAAACCTTATACCCTTTTTCCTTAAGTTGTGCACAAAAATCCAATGCTTCTGTCCGTAAATGTTTTTTGAAAATAACGCGGATTCCATCCAGGATGCTCTCCTCACACGGCTGAATCTGTTCAATACTGCATGTTCCATAATCAATCATTCCAACTAACATGGTTTCTTTCTTTTTCATATCAGAAAAACTCAAGTTAATCGAATTGGTATCCGGAAAAATAGTTCGATTAAAATCATATTCCCGTCTTTCATCTATGAATCCAACTTCAATAATATCCACCCCTGAACTAACCAGACGTTCAAAAATATTGACTATATTGTTATGTCCGAATTTCCAATCATTTAAATATCCGCCATCTCTTAACGTACAATCCAATAATTTAATCGTTCTCATCTTTGTCACTCTCTTTATTGTATGGAGTTTTTAATCATTTCTCCCATATAATCCATCATCGTTTCTGTCATACCCGGATATACTCCAATCCAAAAAGATTGTTCCATCACCCGGTCTGTCTGCGCCAGATCACCAATCACATGATACTTGTCATATTGCCCTCTTATTGCATCAAAACACGGATGCTTTGTGAGATTACCTGCAAACAACATTCTTGTCTGCACTCCATGTTTTTCTAGATACTGTACGATTCGGTTCCGTTCCACGCCCTCTTTACATGTAATCAGATATCCAAACCAACTTGGATCTGACTGTTCACAAGCCTTCGGCAATATGAAATATTCACTACAATCCTGTAACAGTTCTGTCATATACGCAAAATGTTCTCTCCTCTTCCTTGTAAATTCCTGCAATTTGTGAAGCTGAGCACAGCCAACCGCTGGCTGTAGATCGGTTGCCTTTAAATTATATCCAAAATGCGAATATACATATTTGTGATCATAGCCCGCCGGCAATTCTCCATATTGACCATCATATCGATGTCCGCAATAATTATCTACTCCGGACGGGCAACAGCAGTCTCTTCCCCAGTCCCGGAGCGAACGTATAATTCGATGAAGCAGAGGATTGTCTGTATAAACTGCTCCTCCCTCTCCCATCGTCATATGATGAGGAGGATAAAAACTAGATGTTCCAATGTCGCCGATCGTTCCTGTCTTTTTCCATTGATCATTCCATTTGTATTCCGAACCCAGTGCATCGCAGTTGTCTTCGATCAACCACAGATTATGCTTATCACAAAAAGCTTTTACCTGTTGAAGATCAAATGGATTTCCAAGCGTATGTGCCAACATGACTGCTTTGGTTTTGGAAGAATACGCTTCCTCTAACTGCGACACATCAATATTATACTGTGGTATTGTAATATCTACAAATACCGGAACCGCACCATATTGTATAATCGGCGCAACCGTAGTAGGAAAACCCGCTGCAACTGTTATTACTTGGTCTCCTGGCAGAATCTGTCTTTCTTTCAGCAGTGGCGACGTCAACGCCATAAATGCTAACAGATTCGCAGATGAACCGGAATTCACCAGCGAGCAAAATGTAATTCCTAAATACTTCGCCAATTGCGTTTCAAACTCCATCGTATACTTACCGGATGTCAGCCAAAATTCCAATGACGCATCCACAAGGTTTTGCATTTCGTTTCTATCATAAATTCTGCCTGCATAATGAATCGGATCACCTGCCTGATATTCCTTCTTCTTATGAAATTGATCGCAGTACTCGCCGACAAGCTCCAATATCTGTTGTCGTGCTTCTTTCTCTGTCATCGTCTCAAACATTGAACATTTCCCCAATCTGTTGATTTGTAATCGGAATCATATCCTCTCCATTAGAATACGCCTGATACCATTCTACCGTTTTCTTTACAGCCTCTTCCACCGACCATCTCGGTCTCCATCCAAACACATTCCGAATCTTCCTGCAATCCAACTTAAGGCAGCCGGATTCGTATGGCCCTCCATCATACTGATTCAACCATTCCGCGCCCTTCCAGTATTTGCAGAATAAATCTGCAAGTTCTCCGGTAGTAATACAGCTATCCAATTCCGGGCCAACATTATAACTCCCCTGCTTTTCCGGATTCTCATATTGTTGCATGGCAATCAAAAGATACGCATACAACGGCTCTAATACATGTTGATATGGCCGGATGGAATGTGGATTACGAATCACAATTGTCTTACCCTGCGAAACAGCCCGTACACAATCCGGAATAATACGATCTGCGGCATAATCACCACCACCAATCACATTACCTGCACGCACGGTAGATACTGCAACTCCCTGTGCTCTCAAAAACGAATGAACATAACTATGCGTTACAAGTTCTGAACAGGATTTACTATTGGAATATGGATCTAATCCATCCAACGGCATATCCTCTGTAAAAGGAACTTCCTGTTCCTCATTCAGATATACCTTATCCGTCGTTACATTCACAAATGATTTCACCGTTCTGCTTTTTCGTATACACTCGCAAACATTGACAGTTCCTAACACATTCGTCTCATATGTATATCTCGGATTGCGGTAACTTTCCCTCACCAACGGCTGTGCCGCTAAATGAAACACAATCTCCGGTTGCACGGTGTCAAAGACTTCCTGTAACCTATTATAATCCCTGATATCTGCCAACACACCACGCACATGATTGGATTGTTGTAATATTGTATGTAATGCAGGCTCTGTCTGTGGCGCCAACGCATATCCAAATACATCAGCGCCCATTCTATTTAATACGTGCGATAAATATGCTCCTTTAAATCCGGTATATCCGGTCACTAATATTTTTTTGCCCTTATAGAAATCATTCATATCCATATACGCATTGCCTTTCTCACGGATTGATCAGATATACTTCCATTTTTCTTGCAAAGATCATTTGCTCTGTCAATTCTTTCATTTCCGTTTCTGGCTCTAGATCTTCCAAAAATTGGAGAATCTGCTTATATTGTTTTCTCCTTGCAATTACCTCTGGGCTATTCTCTATATCCCCGGATAAATTAGAATTACTCATCGCCTCTACATTTGATCCAATAAATGAAGTGTCTATCACAACTGTTATTTTGTGATCTTTTGCTCTTTCCTTATATCGTTCTTTCAATTCTTCGTAGTCATTATAATCTACCTGAACAAATTCGTCCGCATACATCAATGTAGGTGTCATTGTTGTCAACATCCATGCTCTATTCCGTATAAACATACAATCTGTATTTGCTATGACATCCTCGATATTCGGTAACCCTATTCTTCTAAATAAATAATCCCCATATTCACTACAATTATATACATTAATACCCACAAACAATATCAGTGTTGCACCTAGGATAATACGCTTCACCATGACCTTTTTGCATAATTTATTTGCCAACCAAAGAATAAAACCTAAGACACACACAACAACAAGCGGATACAAATTAAAGATATATCGATCCTCTATTGCTCCCATTCCATATACTTTGGTGGTCTCGCCTACTACAATCATTTGACAGATTACCGTTATGAATACAATTACATATATCCATTGAATTCTTCTGGCAACATAACGTAACATCTTAATCGGATGTCTTTTAAACATGTGCAATGTTCCAATCACCTTACGCATTCCCTTTGTTTCACGCAAGAAGAACATAAGTGGAAGCGAAATAATAAACACAAATAAAATACACGCTAGAACGATTGGTCCCCAGCCAGACTTAATTATGTCTATATGAATATCAAATAATTTCGTTGCTATAAAATTAGAAAGTATCCGGAATCTTATCTCAAAATTATAATTTACATACTGCTTAACATCCGCTATATTGCCCCCTGTTTTCTGTAACATTGATGGAAAAACAGCCACAGAAAGTCCAAACACAGCAAGCATACTAAATCCAAACGCAAACATTACCTTAATCTGTTTCTTGCACAACAAATACAAACAGATTAGTGCAGTCATGATTCCCATAAACGCAACCAAATGATAATGTGTCAGGAAACTTAATAATGATACAATCCAAATTGCTGCCAGATTACGATTCATGATCTTCTTTTCTTTGTCATAACGCTGCAAATACCGAATCACATTATAGAGCAGAATCATTGTCATTGCCGTACCCATAGCATACATCCGCAAATAAATATATGTATCTCTAGCACCCATGCTGAATCCGTATAATGCACAACAACACAACGCAAAGTTCTCATTCTTCAATAAAGTTGCACTTTTAAACAAGAAGATCATCGCAATCACAAAAGATACAATATTAATTGAAAATGAATACCATCTTGAAAACTTATCCGGAAAGAATGAGCAAATAGTATGTAGAACCATACTATGTAACGGAGGACTCAGATCCAGAATTTGATTATGGTAAATGGAATCATATCGGAATCTCTCTCCTTTATTCACCTCTATATAATCCTTCAGAACCTGTGTATCCGTCCATTCATTCATATGTGTCAGATTACCATCTTCGTCAATATGAATATCCTTTTGATAAAAGCTATTAGCATATCCATAAGACCATATCTCATCCGAATGATATCCCTGCTTAAAAAACGCAAAATAGATAATGATCTGTGTCAATGACAATGCTATAACAACTGCTAATACAACATATTTCCAATGTAACTTTTTCTTTTCTGTTTGTACTTTCTCCATGCTTCTTTTTCCTTTTCCTTATTTTTGAATTCATCCGTCCGGCAACCGTTTTCTGCCTACACCTATCCTAATATTATACCATTGCAACCTGTAAAATACTATCCCCAAATCACTTCTCCAACGCAAACATAAGCAAAGACAACACCACCATTCCGGCCGTTTCCGTTCTTAGGATCCGGTGTCCTAATGACAATATCTTTGCATCTATCCCGCTCAATTTCTCAATCTCGGTTGGTTCAAATCCGCCCTCCGGTCCAATAAAGATTCCGATTGAACCTCCATCCGTAACTTGTTCTATCACCTTCTTGGAATATTCCATCCCATCTGCACTCTCATACGGAACGATTACATGATCTAAGGTGGATGCGTATGGAACTGCATCTTCTATGGACATTACCGCTTTCACTTCCGGTATTCTGCCACGTTTGGACTGCTTGGCTGCACTCAATGCCACACCATTCAATCGTTCTATTTTCTTCGCAGCTTTTTTGTCGTCTAATTTTACAACACAGCGTTTCATCATAACCGGAACTACTTCCGCTACACCAAGCTCAACTGCTTTCTGTACGATCTGTTCCATCTTATCTCCCTTGGGATACCCCTGAAACAATATGATCTTAGCCGGCAGTTCCCGGTTGTTACCAAAGATATCCACGATCTTCAATAACACTTCCTGCATATCTGTATCATATTCTATAATCTCACACAGGTATTCCTTTTCTCCCTGATCCGTAACCAGCACTTCTTCTCCCGGCTTCATCCGCAATACATTATGAATATGATTATAGTCCTCATCTCCGATCCGGATCGGTTCCTGCTGCAACTGCTCCGGATTTACAAAAAAACGATACATTCTAACTACCTCTCTACTTCGCTACAATAGATACCCACTCGCCCATATGTGTAACATCTATGATCTCAAATCCATTTTGAAGCAATGCATCTTTTACCGCCTGCTCCTTCATGTCAATGATTCCGGAAGTAATAAATACCCCGTTTTCTTTCATAAACGGACGAATCTCCGCAGATAACGGAATAATAACATCTGCCAATATATTCGCAACAACAATATCATACTTCCCAATGCTTGCCACACTCTGCGCAAACTCCTTGTCCTCAATGACATTTCCCTGAACAATCGTATACTTCTCCTCCGGTATATCATTTAACGCAAGATTCTCTTTGCTTGCTTTCACCGCTAATTCATCAATATCAATACCGTATACTTTTCTCGCTCCTAATTTCAATGCAATAATGGATAAGATGCCACTTCCACAGCCTGCATCCATTACATCCGTTGAACCATCCGCGTGAATATATTTCTTAAGATTGGATATGCACAGTTTGGTTGTCTCATGCGAACCGGTTCCAAATGCTGTTCCCGGATCAATGTGAATAACAATGTCATCCTCCTTCGCATCTGCAATCTCTGTCCAGGTAGGCTGTATTACAATATTATCTTCTAACCGAAATGGATGAAAGAATTCCTTCCAGTTATTGATCCAATCCTTGTCCTCTGTCTCACCGAGAGAAATCTTTCCCGTTCCAACAGACATATATGCCGACATTTCCTCTAACTGCTCACTAATATATCTGCACAGATCCTTTACATCTATCTTATCATCTATATAGCAGGAAATCTCTGCCACCCCATCGTCCGGTGGAAGCTCCGGCAAGATGTCAATAAACATCGCTTTCTTATCTGCCTCCGAAAGAGGAATCTTATCTTCTACCTCAATTCCTTCCACACCATATTCATCTAACACATAACTTAACATATCCGTTGCCTGTGTCGTAGTCTCTATTGTTACCTTTGTCCATTTCATATTTGTTCTCTCCTATTACAATCTTACTCTAAACACTATATCATATAAAAAGAAAAACTGCCACATGACATTCATCATGTGGCAGCTTTTCTTCTTAATGTTTTCTTCCAAGTCCTTTTTTCTTATGTCCTCCGAAGCTAAAGTCGCCTGCGGAATCTGTTGATCTTCGTGCTGTTGATCTTCGTGCTGTTGATCCGGTTGCTTCATCAAAGTTGTTAAGGATTGTCTTCTGCTCCTCCGTCAACTTATCCGGCACCTGGACAACCAATGTGACGTAATGATCACCACGGACGTTCTTATTTCGAAGTGTCGGTACACCTTTTCCTTTTAATTTGATCTTTGTATCGGTCTGTGTACCCGGTTTGATCTCATATTCCATCGGTCCATCAATTGTATTGATCGTTATGGTTCCACCAAGAGCCGCCTGTGTAAATGTGATCGGCTCAGTAGAGAACAGATCATACTCCTGACGCTGGAACTGCGGATGTCTGTCAACCAATACCGTTACTAACAGATCTCCACGTCCACCACCGTTTGTTCCCGGTTCACCTTTCTCACGGATACGAATACTCTGACCGTTATCAATTCCGGCTGGTACAACAACCTGAATCTTCTTCTTACTCTTGACGTAACCGGTACCGGAACACTGTGTACACTTATATTTGATCACTTTACCGGTTCCGGAGCACTCCGGACATGTCTGGACATTACGAACTACACCAAACAAGGACTGTTGGGTAAATACAACCTGACCTTTACCATTACATTTTGGACAAGTCTCCGGATTATGACCGGGCTGTGATCCTGTACCATGACATACCACACATTCGTCCTTCAATGGTAACTCTAATTCTTTCTGACAGCCAAATACCGCCTCGTCAAATTTCACACGAACACTCGTCTTAATATTGGCGCCCTTCATTGGACCGTTTGACTGACGACCTCTTGTTCCACCGCCAAACATATCTCCGAAGATATCTCCAAAGATATCTCCCATATCACCAAAGTCAAATCCGCCAAATCCGGCTCCGCCCATGCCACCATTTGGATCAAATGCAGCATGACCAAACTGATCATACTTTGCTCTGGAATCCGGATCACTCAATACCTTATACGCTTCCGAAGCCTCTTTGAACTTCGCTTCTGCTTCTTTGTCTCCCGGATTCATATCTGGATGGTATTTCTTGGCAATCTGTCGGTAAGCTTTCTTCAATTCTGCCTCTGTTGCGTTCTTCGCAACGCCAAGAACCTCATAATAATCTCTCTTTGTTTCTGCCATCTTCCTCACCTTTATCGACTAAGAGTACCCACGGTCTCTAATGAAACCGTGGGACTATCATTTCAAAGTATCTGTTCGGATTATAACTCTGTATAATCTCCGTCTACAACATCACCTTCTGAATAATCAGCAGGACCTGTTGCTCCGGTTCCTGCATTTGCTCCAGGACCGTTCTGCTCATATAACTTAGCAAATAAGTTCTGAGCACTTGTCATCAATGTCTCTTTTGCATTCTTAAGCTGTTCAACATCATAATCGCTCATGTTCTCAGGATCTGTTCCCTCTACCAGGCTCTTAAGTGCTGCAAGGTCAGCCTCAACCTTTGTCTTATCCTCAGCCGGAAGTTTGTCACCAACATCCTGCAAAGCTTTCTCAGTCTGGAATACCATTGCATCAGCATCATTTCTGGCTTCGATTGCATCTTTTCTCTTCTTATCCTGAGCTTCATACTCAGCAGCTTCTTTTACAGCTCTTTCGATATCATCATCTGACATGTTAGAACCTGCTGTAATGGTGATATGCTGCTCTCTGCCGGTTCCAAGATCCTTAGCAGATACATTAACAATACCGTTTGCATCAATATCAAATGTAACTTCAATCTGAGGGACACCACGTCTTGCAGGAGCAATACCATCCAGACGGAAACGTCCTAATGTCTTATTATCTCTTGCAAACTGTCTCTCACCCTGTACAATATGGATATCAACAGCATCCTGATTATCCTGTGCAGTTGAGAAGATTTGGCTCTTCTTTGTAGGAATTGTTGTATTTCTCTCGATCAATCTGGTTGCAACACCGCCCATGGTCTCAATAGAAAGTGAAAGTGGTGTAACATCCAGCAATAAGATCTCACCGGCACCTGCATCACCTGCTAACTTACCACCCTGGATAGAAGCACCGATTGCAACACACTCATCCGGGTTGATACCCTTGAATGGCTCCTTGCCGGTTAACTGTTTTACTTTCTCCTGTACAGCGATTATACGTGTAGAACCACCAACCAACAATACCTTATCAAGCTCTGAAGCAGTAAGACCTGCATCCTTTAATGCTGTCTGAACAGGTACTGCTGTTCTCTCTACCAAATGAGCTGTTAATTCATCGAATTTAGCTCTGGTTAAATTCATATCAAAATGTTTAGGACCATCTGCTGTTGCAGTGATAAATGGAAGGTTAATATTGGTTGTTGTAGAAGAAGACAACTCTTTCTTAGCCTTCTCAGCAGCCTCTTTCAATCTCTGCATTGCCATCTTATCTGTAGATAAGTCAACACCTTCCTGTTTCTTGAATTCATCCAGCATATAGTCTGTGATTACGTTATCAAAATCATCACCACCAAGTTTGTTATCACCGGCAGTTGCCAATACTTCAATGACACCGTCACCAATCTCGATGATAGATACATCAAATGTACCACCACCTAAATCGTATACCATAATTCTCTGTTCTTTCTCATTATCCAGACCATAAGACAATGCAGCAGCTGTTGGCTCGTTGATGATACGTTTTACATCCAGACCTGCAATACGACCTGCATCCTTTGTTGCCTGTCTCTGTGCATCTGAGAAGTAAGCAGGAACTGTGATAACTGCCTCTGTTACTTTCTCACCTAAGTAGCTTTCTGCATCGGATTTCAACTTCTGAAGTATCATTGCTGAGATCTCCTGTGGAGAATACTTCTTATCATCAATCGTTACCTTATAATCTGTACCCATATGTCTCTTGATAGAAGAAATGGTCTTATCTGCATTCGTTACAGCCTGACGTTTTGCAGGTTCACCAACGACACGCTCACCGGTCTTTGTAAATGCTACAACAGATGGTGTTGTTCTTGCACCTTCTGCATTGTTAATAACAACCGGCTTACCACCTTCCATAACGGCTACACATGAATTTGTTGTTCCTAAATCGATACCAATAATTTTACCCATGACTTTTGTCCTCCTAAAATTCTATAATCATAATAAACTTAATTAGTTTGCAACTTTAACCATACTGTGTCGAAGCACTTCATCTTTGTACATATATCCCTTTTGAAGTTCTTCTGCAACTACGTTATCACCTAATTCTTCATCTTCTACATGCAACACTGCATTATGAAAATTCGGATCAAACTCTGTACCCTCTGCATTCATCGGTTTCACACCGACATCTTCAAGAGTTACAATGAATTGTTTGTATATCTTATCAACACCCTGTTCAAACGCCCTGTCTTTATCCTCTTCCGGAATCGCAGCTAACGCTCTCTCAAAGTTATCGACTACCGGTAACAGTTTCTCTAAAACTTCCTTTGCGCCAATGTCATACATTCGCTTGGATTCTTTTTCATTACGGTTTCTGGCATTCTCGAATTCTGCCAAGAGACGCTTGTATTTGTCATTCGCCTCTTCTGTAAGCTCTTTCTGCTTCTCCAACTCAACTTCCAATGCCTTGTTATTACCGCCGCTTCTACGACTGCCTTTCTTTGCCTTCGTTGGCTTCTTTTCGGTCTCCTCTGAAACTTCTTTGGCCTCTTCTACTGCTGTCTCTTCAGTGGATTCTACCGCTACCTCTTCTACAGTCTCTTCTACTGCTTTGCCGGCCGGTTTGTTCTTCTTATTACCAGCATTGTTCTTCGCATTGCTTTTCTTTTTCTCTTCCACTTTGACACCTCTAATCTTTCTTCTTAAATATTGTATCTAACTCACCCGTAAGATTCTTCAGGGTGCTGACCACTTTCTTATAGTCCATACGCTTCGGTCCGATAATTCCAATCGTTCCCTTTGCACCTTCTGCCAGTTCATACGTTGCCGTTACAATACTGCAATCTTTCATATTTGAGACCGGTGCTTCTTCTCCAATATAGACCTGAATACCATTCGAGTTATCACTGTTCATGGACTCATCAATCAACTCATCCAATCCCTGTCGGTCTTCCAATGCTTCAAGAAGCTTCGTGGTCTGTTCAATATCACCAAGTTCCGGATACTTTAACATATTCGTTGTACCACTGGTGTATATCTCGACCTCATCCGCATCATGAATAGTTTCTGCAATTCCCTGGAAAATGTTCTCCATGATATCCGCAAACTCTCCGGCCTGTGTCTTGATGGTCTGAATCATCTCTAAATTAATGTCCTGTAAGGAAGCTCCCTGCAAGAACGTATTCAGCAAAACGTTCAGCTTCAGCAATTCATCATTCTCAAGCGGTCGTTCCACCTGCATCATCTTATTCCTGATCACATTGCCGTCCACAACGATAACCGCCAGCAGCTGATTATCATCAACCTGGGACAACTGAATGAACTTCAACTTCTTGTTCTGATACTGTGGTGCTGTAACCAATGTTGCATAGTTGGTATTGTATGCTAACACCTTAGCAACCTGCTTAAGCATGGATTCCATCTTATCCACACGCTCTAATAACTGGGTCTTCATCTCCTGCATCTCATTATCTTTTTCTGCCATCATGTGATCGACATATAACCGGTAACCCTGATCTGTCGGGACACGACCTGCTGACGTATGCGGCTGCATGATCAACCCAAGTTCCTCTAAGTCTGCCATCTCATTTCTAATTGTTGCAGAAGAAAGGTTCAAATCTGTATATTTGGAAATGGTTCGCGATCCAACCGGCTCTCCGGTCTCTAAATAATTCGATATGATTGCTTTCAATATCTTCTGCTTACGCTCATCTAGTTCCATGCATCAGACCCCTTTCCTGCTTATTTGATTATTAGCACTCAACTTATCCGAGTGCTAACATCTGAATATAATGTACCACCCACATATATGTTTGTCAAGAAAAAAACAAGAAAAAATGTGAACTTTCTGTGAGAAATTACTTTTTATCTTCTTTCAGGATATCGGTCCAGATATCGGATATCCGATCCGGATTCTCCAAAAGTGTTTCTACATGTTTCTTCAAATCCAACGCATGGTCATAATAATCCTTCTGCTCCTCCGGAGTAAACTGATCGTAAAACTGTCCCTTACCGTTTTTTATCATATACCGTGTCTCAACCGGATATGCATTACGCATTGCAATATTATAATAGCTCTGAGATGCGTATGGCATGTGCAGTAATTGTATCAGATAGGTTGATAAATAGGATGCACTCACATTCTGTGCTTCTTTCTCTGTCATCCAGTCGTAATTGCCCCATATCAGATATGGTGTCGAATATGCCAGATTCGTATCTTTCTTTCCCGCTGCCAGCTGGTCTAATGCATAACTTGGCGCATGATCCCCAAAGAATACAACAATCGTCGGTTCATCCTGTGTTTTCAGGTAATCGGTCAATTCCTGCAATGCTTCTCCGCTCTTTTCAATTCCACTGACATACTCCTGCACCCAGCGTTTCTTATTCGGTCCATACCCTAATGCATCATCATACGTGACCTTGATCTGATCCGGTGCATTTTCCTTTTCCTCACCATTCAGGATTGCAATATGATTTGCAACCGACACACTGAAACAAAAGAAGGGTCTGCCCTCTTTCTTTTCTTCGAACTGTTTGATGATCTCCTTTGTCAGCGAATCATCCGATATATAACCGCATTTTTCCTGATAGCTCATCCGGTATTGGTCGATAAATGCATCAAAGCCGAGTCTTGGATATGCCACATACCGGTTCCAGAATTTCCCGTTATAAGGATGTATCGCCACCGTCTGATACCCTTGTCCTTTCAGATATCTTGCAAAGGAAGGCTGATCTTTAGAGAAATATTCCTTATATGGACAGGAACCGGTATTCATACCCCGTGTATTCCATCCCGTGAGGAATTCAAACTCCGTAAAATGCGTACTTCCTCCATATACATTCACATAGAGATCCCCGCTTATCCCCTCTTTGCACACTTCCCGGAATGGTTGCATCGGATCTTCACTGTAAGACACCGCCCCTTCTAAACGGTCCAGATCATAAAATGCCTCACTCATGATCACAATGATATTCGGCTGCTGCACTGCATTCCCAGTGCGTACGTCCTCATTTTCACCGGCGAGCTTCTTTCCCTGTTCAACATAGGTTTCATATCGGTTCCACGCCTCATCTTTCGTATAAGCCTCATTGATCTTCTCCTGAAACAGACTTTCCACAAAATAAATAACCGGCCCCGGCTCCTCTGACTGAACATTTTCTGTCAATTTGGCAACCGCACTCGTTTTCCCATCCTGCACAATAACCGGAATCAGTACTACCAGCAATATACCTGCCAGCC
>ULTU01038086.1_pt1 | contig 12845 bp, 8 predicted proteins | sample 1957861 | NCBI WGS metagenome assembly ULTU01 (sample SAMEA4835742, study PRJEB28245) | human gut metagenome | biome: gut microbiome; material: fecal sample | place: Denmark | collected 2008
CGTAAAATCCGACAGAAAGCTCAAATAACAAATAACAAAAAACCGCACCTTTCGGTGCGGTTTTTGCGGTTTGTGTATTTTTGTATTGACAAAATAAAGCAAATGGTGTATAATACAAATGAAAAGAAGCCATCCGGCAACGGTTGACTTCCCCAATAGGTTAAAAAAGATTAACCGCGCTTGTGGAAGAGAGGCGGTTATCTTTTTTTATTGTGATTAGATACGTAGTCGGCAAGGAGAACGCAAAAGGTTAAAATTGCGATAAGCTCCGTAAGCGTTATGTACATAGCATCACCTCCCCCAACTGAATTGAGGGAGAAAAAAGTCCTCCCTCGAAAAGAGGGAAGTCAACCGCCGCCGTGCTTGACAGCTTCTTGTAAAATTATAGCATATAATGTCGAAAAAGTCAAGAAAAACCGCACCGATAGGTGCGGTTTTTGCTATATTATTTTATCATTCCCATTTTGTCAAACCAATAAATAACGTGCGATGCAAAGCCGTGATTGCAGCTTCCCGCCGTGGATTCATTTTCCCAAAGCGTTCCGGTCGTGATTGCCATGTCAAGGAAATATCCTTTGATATTATCGAGAAGTTTTTCATGCTCGCCGAAACGGAAAAGAAGCTCAAGACGGAGATAATCTCCGATAAACGCATTTGACGGGTATACGTTTTTATGTTTTGCGTCGTCGCGGAGGTTGGGCCAATTGTTTCTCGGCACGCGCTGAGGACCGAAGTCATAAAGCAGAGCTTTCCAAAGGTCGGGGTTCTTTTCGGGCGTAGCCGTCCCGCAGAAGAACGCATAGTATTGACACGTTTCCGTTATCTTGCCCGAAAGATGAAGCTTTCCGTCATCACCGCGAACGGCGTTGTCACAATAGAACATTCCTATGGGGGAAAGCTTGTTTATTGTTTTTTCTATGACATCGGCTTTTTTTCGTGCCGCCTCGTCGCCGTAGAGCGTCGCGACAGAGCGGAGCATCATTGCGTAAAGCATATTCGTGGGGAAGTTTACATCCTGCGTAAGCTCGTTCGATTTCGACCATTCGACAAAGATCCAACCGTCGAGCTTTTCAAGCAGGGAGTATTCGTTTTCGTATTTTTCAAACCAAAGAAGAAGCTTATATACTTTTTCTTTCGCTTCGGAAATGAGAGAAGCATCGCCTGTCCTGTGCAGATATTCTCCAAGCTCTATTACGTAAAACATTGCCCAATTCGGGATAAACGTGCCGTTGTAATGGTCGGCGGGATAGCACATCGGGAGCATGCCGTCGGGGATGCACTCAAACGATGGCGGGAGCAGGAAATTTTCAAGGAAGTTATGTTCGATATCGCTTTTTCCCGTGAGTGCTTTTTCCACACGTCCGGTAAAAAAGCTGTCGCACAGCCAACCTGCACGCTCGCGTGAGGGGCAGTCCATATACAGGGTGAAAGTGTTTTGACGGTAGGTTTGAACGGCGGCTTCGAATATCTTTTTAAGATCGTTGTCATCCGAAATAAGTTCTCTTTTCGGATCGTCAGCCCCGAAATATATCATATTGAAATTTTCGATTTCAACATCGCCGTCTATGGGGTATATTCCGATATATGAAGCCGAGTACGGTTCAAAGCTTTCGAGTATGTGTTCTCCTGACGGAATCCGCCACAGAAGAGCGTTTGTCGTACCGAAGCGGCGGTAGTCAAGACGTTTTCCGTCACGCATTACTTCGTCAAACAAAAACAGAAGCTGTACAGGCTTTTCCGCTTTTACGCGAACGGAAAACATTCCCGATACTTCGGGTGAAATATTGTATATTGCAAATTCGCAGTTTTTAATTTTTACGTTTTCCGGAGAGATATCGCAGGCGGTGATCGAATCTGTATCTATGTTGCGGGCGAGAAGATGAATATCGGTTTTTACTTCTGACAACGGATAGATTTTATATGAAAAATAAGGGTAGCCTATCTGGCGCGGATATTTAAGCACCGCGCGGTGATCTCCGATATGGAAATTTCCCGTAAAAGCTACTTTCTTTGCGGGAATTCTTTCGTATGTCGTATACGGGCAGTCGCGCGCGATAAAATGCTTTGGAGCTGTTTTTGTTATTTTCGGCACGGGTTTTTCTTCTGCGCCGAGATTATATATTTCGGCAAATGTGCGCTGATAGCTGTAACGCTCGGCTTTCTGTTCGTGCTGGGATACTTCCCGGCAGGAAAAGCCGCTTTTTCCGCTCGCCGCGATTATTTCACCGTCCGAAATAATTTCGGCGCAGAAAAACGACGGCTGATCGAGATGATAGAAGCTGTTGCAATTGTACCCGGCGACGGTTATCGTTATTTCGTTTTCTTTTTGCGAGAGGGAAAACGTAAGGTCAAGCTCATCGACACGGTAAAAACCGTGCGCGCATCTTGCCGGACCGAAGGCAAAAAATTCGCCGTTTATTCTTATGTTGTAGGCGGAAGAGCCTGTTACGGAAAGGATGGTGTGTTTTCCGCACGGAACCTTTGTCGTAAAGGCAAGCCATACGTTCATTTCTTTTTCTCTGCCGTCTGCCCATACGGGAATGGCTTTTTTGAAGCTGTAATCGTGCATATTCGATTAACCTCCTGAAGAATCCGATAATGAAAGTATATCACGGCGCAGAGCGCAGTGTCAACATAAAACAGGTGATAAATTGCAATGTTTTCAGCAAATGCAAACATTTGTTCTTGATTTTTGAACGGATATGTGGTATAATTGGGACAGGCGGTAAAAACTGAGGTGTCGGGGCTTTTTATTTTTACAGCCGAATACAAACTAATGTTCGGAGGATAAATTGGAATTAAAATTCAAAGTAAATAAACAGCATATTTCAAGGACCGACGCAGAAAAGGCGGTAGCGGACAGCAGAAATTATCTGCGCTGTGCTTTTTCGTTCAGCGAAGATTGGGACGGCACGGTGAAAACAGCAGTTTTCAAAAAGGGAAGCACGGTATATCACGCTGTGATATCGGACGATAAGATAGCAGCCTCCGTCATGCCGCAGCTCGATGCCGGGAAATGGGAGGTATCCGTTTTCGGCGGAAACAGGATAACGGCGGATGTTGCAATACTTAACGTTTTTCGTTCGGGCTATGATACGGAAAACGCTCCGGCGCCGCCCGCGCAGTCGGTATATGACAGTCTTGTTGCACTTTGCGGAGAGGCTAAGGCTACGGCTGATGGCGTTGCAGCCGATGCCGCAGCAGGAAAATTCAACGGTACGGGAACGGCGGGCAAGGACGGTAAAGACGGCACCGATGGTGAAAACGGCAAATCGGCATATGCGATAGCCGTAGAAAACGGTTTTGAAGGTGACGAAGCCGCGTGGCTTGCGTCGCTCAAGGGTGCGGACGGAAAAGACGGCGTCGACGGGACCGACGGCGCGGCGGGGAAATCGGCATATGCGACAGCCGTAGAAAACGGTTTTGAAGGAAATGAAGCCGCGTGGCTTGCGTCGCTTAAGGGCGCAGACGGAAAAGACGGTGCAGCCGGATCGGCAGGAAGTGCCGGCGCTGACGGCTATTCCCCCACAGTGTCACTTTCGCGCGGAGAAAACTTCGTAACCGTCAGCATAACGGATAAAAACGGAACAAAGACTGCCACTATTCTCGACGGTGCAGATGCAGACGTGACGGTTGACGCACTTATCACGTCGGACAGTACAAATCCTGTACGGAGCAGTGCGATATACGCCGAGCTTGCCGAAAAACAAAGCAAGGCAAAATTCTATTCAAACGTTTCGGCATCCTCATGGGCGGCGGATTCGACCTACAGCAATTACGGCTATAAGTGTGAGATTTCGCTTTCAGGTGTCGGAGCAAGCGATTTTGCCTTTGTAACATTCGGCGTGACGGAAGCCGACAGCGGCAACTATGCTCCCATTGCCGAAACGGCGGCGGGAAAGGTTATAATATATTCAAAGGTCAATACAGCCGTGACGATAAAGTCTGTGGCGATATTTCCCGCAGCATAATGGAGGATATCCGATGATCGGAAAAACAAATGCAAGGCGTGCGGCGGCTTCTCCGCCGACTCCGCCGCCGTCGGGAGAAGGATATTATATTACGCTTGCGCATATTGCGTATGATTATAATTGTGAGGAAAAACTGTATATAAGCATTGACGGCGGAGAATGGACCGAAGTTACAAACGACGGAGAACTGCTTGAATTCGAAAACGTACATACGCTTTCGTTCTATTACGTTTCCAACTATGATATAGAAATGGCGCTTTACAACACGGACGGAGGATATCCGGACAGGGAGAATCCGTCGCTGAGTCAGGGCGATTTCACATCGGCGGTGTCGCCGGAAACAGCAAAGAAAATAGTTATAACCGAGCAGTGTGACCTGATTTTCACCATATTCGAAAACACTTGATGATTATTTATTGACAAAACAGCTCAGGTGCGATATCATATCTGCGTAAAACAAATAACCGGAGGAAGCTGTTATGGCAAATTGGATGTGGTATCCCGATGATTTTGAACTTTATCACGCGATGCTCGTACACAACAGAAGAGAACGACGCGGCGATTATTATTCGCCTATGTGGAGGGTTGACGCTCCTCACAGAAACGTAAGACTTTACAAAATAGTCGAGCTTGAAAAAAGCGAAGAGTTTTTTGCAAAGGCAAACGAGGGAACGTTGCTTGAAATAATCGTAAACGGAGTGCGTTGGCAGGGACCTGCAAGGATAACTCTTCAGCCCGGAAGAAACTTTATAAAGCTTTCCGCGTTCAAGGACGGCGGACTTCCCGCAATATGGTGCGAGGGTGAACATTTTGATTCGGGAAAGGGCTGGCAACTTGCTTCTTTCGGTATGGGCGACGATCCTGCAGGAACAAACGATATGTATGACAGTCCTGACGACAACCCCGAAGTGTTCAAGTTTTCATACAAGAGACTTTATCCCGTTTCAAGAGAAGAGATAAACGACGGAGTGCTTTTTGACTTCGGACGCGAGATAATGGGCAAGCTTGTTTTCTCGGATATAAAATCCGAAGGGAAAAAGGTGCCTGTATTTTACGGCGAATCACGGGAGGAGGCTCTCGACACGGTATACACTGAGGTTACCGATGTGGCAGTACTTTCGGGAAAAGAGACCTTGCTTCGCAGCCGTGCGTGCAGATATGTTTTTCTTGAAGATAGCTGTAATGATTTTTCGGTGGCTTACGATTTTGAATATCTGCCGATCGCTCCTGAAGGAAAATTCAAGTGCGATGATGAGCTTGTGAATAAAATATGGAACATAAGCGCATATACGCTTGAGCTTAATTCGAGAGAGGCCTTCTTTGACGGGATCAAGCGCGACCGTTGGATATGGTCGGGAGATGCTTATCAGAGCTACTTTGTGAACTATTATTATGCCTGCGATCTTGACATCGTTCGCAGAACAACGATGATGCTCAGGGGCGAAGGTAAAATGGCTCAGCACATAAACACGATAGTTGACTATACTTTTTATTGGATAATAGCAATATGGGAGTATTATTATCACACCGGCGACAAGGCTTTTATCGAGCGCGTATATAAGAAGATGCCCGAAATGTGGGAGCTTGTTGGAAGCAGACTTTCGGAGCATGGATTTATAGGCGGATATACAAGAAAGGGCGATTGGACGTTTATCGATTGGTCAACGCATCTTGAAAAGACGGAGATAATCTCCGCTGAACAGATGCTGCTTTACCGCTCTTACGTTGCCTATGCCGAAATACTTGAGCTTCTCGGGAAAGACGGCGCAGAGTACAGAAGAAAAGCAGTCGAGCTTAAAAACAATATAGACAAATATTTCTGGGATGATGAGAAAAAAGCGTATATCGACAGTTATCAGAGCGGGAATCGTACGGTCAACCGCCATGCTAACATATTTGCGCTTCTTTTCGGCATAGCGAACGAAAAAAAGCGCTCGCTTATAATCGAAAATGTCATAAGAAATGATTCCGTCCCGCCGATAACAACGCCGTATTTTGAGTTTTTCGAGCTTGACGCCATGTGCGAAATAGGCGAGTTCGGATATGTTACCGATATGCTTCACAGCTATTGGGGCGGAATGGTGAAGCTGGGCGCAACGACATTCTGGGAGGAATATTTCCCGAATATGAAAGGTGCAGAGCACTATGCGATGTACGGCAAGCCTTACAGCAAGAGTCTTTGCCATGCGTGGAGCGCGTCGCCTATATATCTTATGGGCAAGTATGCGCTCGGAGTACGCCCGACGTCGGCGGCTTACAAAACATATGAAGTCGTGCCGAATCTTATGTGCTTTGGAAAGATAGAAGGATCTGTTCCCGTTCCGGGAGGAGTTGTCAGCGTTAAAGTTGACAAGCATAATGCGGAAGTTACTTCGGACATCGGGGGAGGAGTGCTTGTGCTTGGAGATAAACGCTATGATATAAAGAAGGGCGAAACGTTAAAAGTGCAAATATAATTTACCTTGAAAAATAAGAAGCGGAGAGCATTTTGCTCTCCGCTTCTTGACAATAGGGGAAAAACGTTATAAAATAGGGTAAATAACTTTTACCAAAGGAAAAGCGCTTATATGACCACAGGTGAAAAAATAAAGGCATTGAGAGTCGGAAAAAAGCTTACTCAGGCAGAGCTTACAGACGGAATAATTACAAGAAATATGCTAAGTCAGATAGAAAACGGGCTTGCGAATCCTTCAATAGGGACTCTTCGCTCGCTTGCCGAGAGGCTCGGCGTTCCGCTTGAATATCTGCTCTCGGAGGAAGCCGGACTTTCGGACATAGAAAAGCTTCGGCAGCGCGATGAGATAAAAAAGCTGTTTTCTTCGGGAGATATGGAAAAATGTCTTTCTCTGCTTGAAAAGTACGACGATGACGAATCGTTGCTTTTATCGGCGGTTTGCTGCACGGAACTCGGCAGAGAGCTTATGAGAAAAGGAAAGCTGTTTTCGGCAAGGGAATACTTTTCAAAATCCGCTGTGTATGCCGAGAAATCGGTGTTTGCATACGGACTCAGACGCTATGCGGAAAAAAACATATCGCTTATAGACTATATTATGGGCAGGGGTGAGGTTCCGACCTTAGATTACGATGAGTACGGATATATTTCATCTATCGAAAACCGGAATTCTGTCGTGTCACGTCACGTCGCGGCTCGCAGACTTGCCGAAAAAGGTGATGTCAGGGGTGCGGCAGAAGCCTTGCGCGCATTACTGCCGGAAGCCGAAGAGGCAGGCGCCATATGCAGGTATTATGTTCTGTCGGATCTTGAGGGATGTCTGAAAGCCATTGGAGATATTGCGGGCGCGTACGAATGTGCCGAAGCGCGTCTTGCGTTGAAAGAGGAGATGAACAGATAGCTCAGTCTCTGCGGAAGTCCGTTTTTATAAGCTTGGGACAGCTTTCGGGCGAGTAGGTCCAGCTTTCGATAAAATCGCTTTTTATATAATATTCGGGAGGGTAAAGCTCGCTTTCGCACTGATAGGTGTCGATAAGTACGAGCTTTATTTTCATTTTTTCGGGAATTATGTTTTTTATGTAGACCGTTGCATGATCACCTATCCTTACGTTTTCCGTGTATTCGGAAAGTCCTGCAAGGTTCGGCGTAAGCTCGATGAAAACTCCGTACGGCTCAATACTGCGGACGATTCCCGGTACGGTCTGACCTATGCGGAAAGCGGAAACGTTTTCTTCCCACGTTCCGAGTAGCTCTTTGTGAGTTACGGAAATGCGCATAAGCTCCTTATCTGTATTTTTTACGGCGGTCTTTATGAACATTCCGGGATAGAACCTGTCGCGCGGGTGCGATATACGCGAAACCGAAATGCAGTCTATCGAAAGAAGCGAGATTATTCCGCAGCCTACGTCAACGAACGCGCCGAAAGGCTCAAGATGCGTCACGCGCGAGTCTATAATTTCGCCGGGAGTCAGAAGCATAAGATAATTTTCAAGACAGTCGCGCTGAGCTTCCTTGCGCGAAAGCAGAGCAACGGTCTCGCCTTTGCGCTTTTCAAATCCGCAGACCTTAAAGCATACCGTTTTACCGACTCTCGTTATCGCGGCTATGTCTTTTACCGGAGAGCCGTCAGGGCAGAAAACAGCCTCCTCCTTTTTTATTATGCCCCGCATACAGCCGAGATCTACCCAAAGCGACATATCCTCATCGCACACGGTGGCGCGGGCTTCAAGTATCTGTCCTTTTGTCATTGCTCGTTCAAGCGCCGATTCGGTGTAAAGTCCGTCAGTGCCGTTCTGAGATGAAAAGCCTTCGGGCTTATAGATTTTCCGTAACATTGTGGTTGTCCTCCGTTTTTGTTTTTGTTTAATCTTTATGCGGAGAACTTTGATTTTATGTTGATATTGAAAATAATAATGCCCGTGATTTTTCACGGGCATTGTGATTTTTAATAGTTCTTCAGCCTGTTTGAAAACTTTACCGCAACGGGATTTGAAAGATGCTTTTCAAGCTCGAGAGTGCTTACTATCAGCTTCCCTCGTCCGAGCGGGATCTCTCCGCATACAAGCGCAGGGAAAAGGGGTTTGCCCCATGCGCTTCCGGAAAGCGTGTTGCCAGAGGTCAGGATGGGAACAAATCCTTCGCCTGTGAACGTTTGGCGGACGAGAGGCGTCATCATATCGGCTTTTTCGTCATACCAGAAAGAGAAATCGTTCTTTTCAAAGTCTTTCACAAGCGGATGCCCCGTCTTTCTTGAAACAAAGTGAAGCGCTCTCATTCCGCAGTTTTTGACTTTGAACGAAGCTCCGTCAACGTTGTATTCTCCTGCGGAAAGCGCTTCGACTATAACCGTTTTCCCGTTTTCCGTCAAGGAAATTATCTCGTCTTTGCGGGTTTCAAATTCGTATTTGCCTTTAATAATTATCGCCGTGCCTTTTTCTGAAGCTTCGGGAGCGAAAAATTCAAGGCTTTCGTCGCAGTAGTGAAGCACGGATCCGTTTTTATCTTTCAGAATGGCGCGCAGAGTGTATTTTTCGCGGGCTGTAACATCGGGAACGGTAAAGGTTACCTCGCCTTGCATAAAGGCGCTGTTTCCCGAAAATTCCGCAGGAGCCGAGCCTTTTGCACGCAGCGCTCCGTCGTCGGAGATAAGCTCAAAGGTGAGCGAATGTCCGCTTGATATTTTGTGCGTGTCATTGCAGATGAAGACTTCCGCGCTTGCTGTCTCGCCCGAGAAGAAGGTTTTTCTGTCCGTCCTGAGCGATACGGAAAGCGGAGTAAGCTCATCCATATACGCATAAAAAGCGGGTTTCGGATTGCGTTCGCAATCGACTATGGTTTTCATCCATCCGGAGGGCCACGCATCAATGAACAGGTGGATCGCAAACGATGTCATAAGCGGATTTCTTCTGAAAGCGCCCGTCATAAGTCTTGTGGCTTTTTCCTGCCAGATGTGGCTTTCGCGCACCCAATCTTCAAGGTTATCCTGCGTGTCGTAGAAAAAATAATGCATATTGCCGCTTTGAGCGTTTATTATCCGGGACGGCGACCAGCTTTTTTCTTCCTCCGGATTCTGCGGGAGCCAATCTTTCGGATAGCGTCTGCGCATAAGCGAAACGGGGTCAAGCCCCTCTGCACCGAACTCGCCGCAACCGCAGTACCAACCGTTTTTTATTCCGAGCCAATTTCCGCGATAGAGCGCGCCCATATCTATACCGTGACCGTTGTACCATGTGCAGTAGCAGTGGCTATCGGGGAAACCCTCGTCCGGAGGATCGTAGTCTCCGTCGATATGCTTTATCGCCCTGTCGGGATTCAGCATATGCACGGCGTCGTCGCACGCGCGGAAGATCATATCCTGCTCGCTTCTTATAACGTGGCGGAACGGATTATCATTACCGTTCTGCATAGGCTCGTTCATATATGAGACAAGCACGCAGCATGCGTGAGGACGTATCAGCTTTTCCATTTCTTCGCATTGGCGGATGACCTCCGCAAATTTCGTGCGGCGGATGACCGTAAACAGCGGAAAGTCTGTCTGTATCATCAGACCGATTCTGTCGCACAGATCATATATTTCCTCCTGAACGGGGCGCTGGGTTATGCGCAGAAAGTTCATATTGCAGGCTTTTGCCATAAGCATATCGTAAAGCAACATATCAAAATCGCCGCGAAGAACGTCCTGTTGTTCAAAGCCCATAGTGTTTGCCCCGCGCAAACGAATGCTTTCGCCGTTTAAGTAAAACATTCCTTTCGTCGAGCCTTTGGTGTCAAGCTCAAACGTTCTCATTCCGAAAGTTTTCTGTGCTGAGTCGGTTTTCTTACCTTTTATATATATAGAAATCTGTGCCGAATAAAGATACGGCTCGTCGGGCGTCCATTTGCGGAAATCGGGAATCTTTATTCTGAATTTAACGGTGTTTTCACCGTGATACAGCTTCGGAAAAACGACGGGCTGATCTTCATCCGTTTCTCTGCCTATGTCGTCTTCCGTCATTACGTCGCCGAAGTCGGCATGATGAAAAGTCTGCGGGCGGTATGTTTTGTCACTTATAAGTGTACTTTCAAAGTTTTCTCCGAAAGCGGAATATGAAAGGGCAAAGTCGCCCTCGCCGGGATAGTCGCAGCGAAAGATCGTCGTCCACAGTTCTATTTCCGAATTATCCGGTATCGGACGGACGAATATATCGGATATGAAGGTGCGGGGGCGTTCTTCGAGATAAACCTTGCCGCAAATTCCCATTCCGGCAGGACAATGATGCCAGCCCTCAAGCGGATCGTCATAGCCGAAGCCCGTCGCCGCATAGAGCTTGTCGCCTTCGCAGTGGACAAAATCGGCTGAACGCGGACTGTCTCCGCCATATTTGAAATCGTTTTTGACGATTACAAGGAGAGTGTTCCGACCGTCGCGGACAAGCTCGGAAATATCGAATTCAAACGGCGAGAAAAATCCTTCGTGCGTTCCTGCAAGCGTGCCGTTTACATATACTTCTGTAATATAATCGGAACATTGAAAATGCAGGAAAAGCGCTCTGCCTTCGGGCAGGTGAGATGTAAATTCCGTTCTGTAATATGATACCGCGTAGCCTACGGGACCGTCGTAGTGCGGAACGGTTATCTTTTCCCATCTGCCGTCACCCGAAAGCACGGATGCAAAATCGCGCCTGTCGGCGTCCGTAGCCATCCGAAAGTCAAAAACCGAAAGCTCAGTCTTTTTCCTGTCGTTTTCCGGAGATGGCGAACGTTTTTCAAGGAAAGGCGCGTATTTTTCTTTCAGCTTATCTATAATCTTGTCGAGTTCCTGCTTTGTATTTGTTTTTTTATACACTTTGTCCGGCGAGCCTTCGGCTTTTGAAAGCGGAAATTTCTTTCCGTTTTTCGGCACGGGCTTCGGATGTACGAGCGGAGCGCGTGAGGAGCCTATCTCTCCCGCCGCAATAGAGGCAAAACGGTCAGCCATTGAATATCCTCCGATATTTTTGTGATATAATGATTATGACATAAAGAATATAAAAAATCAATCTTTTTCGGAATTTTGCCCGCGTTGACAAAGCGGGCGGAGGGTGGTATAATCAAAAAAACAAAGGAGGCGGCATCATGAAGAAGAAAATGCTTATAGTCGGAATAACTATGTCTGTGGGCGGAAGCGAAAAATCTTTTCTTTCGTTTGCGGAGCATATAGATTATAACGAATGGGATGTTACGCTCCTTCTTGCTGAAAAGAAAGGCGCGTTGCTTGCACTCGTTCCTTCGCAGATAAAAATCGAAACAATGCCCGACGGTGAAATAATGGAGATAGACGGGGCAAACGCAAAGAAAGTTTTACTTAAAAATTATGCCCTGAAAAATCCGCTGCGTATATTTCCGCTTCTTTGTCACGGCGCAAAAATAGTTTTTTCGTCCGGAAAGCGGCGCGCATATGCAAAACACAGGCTTTGGCTTTCGGCTATGAAAACAATGAAGCCCTGCGAAGGAGAATATGACCTTGCGGTAGCTTATTGGGGTGACAGGACGATGTTCTATGCCGTTGACAAGGTAAAAGCAAAAAGAAGAATAGCATGGCTTCACTTCGACTACAACTTTCCGCCGCGCGAGGATGCTTTGTATGAAAAGTATTTTATGCAGTGCGAGAAGATAGTTACCGTATCCAAAGAGATAGAAAAGTCGCTTGGAGAATCTCTTCCTTCGGTTTCCGGCAGAATCGTCACGATGGAAAACATAGTTGATGCGGAGCAGATAAAACGTCTTGCCGGACTCGGAAAAAGCTATGACGACGGATATGACGGAATAAGAATTCTGACCGTCGGCAGGATATGCGAACAGAAAGGGTATGATATCGCTCTGCCCGCGCTTGCAAGACTGAAAAGGGAAGGCTTTGAGTTCCGTTGGTATGTGCTTGGCGAAAAAAGCGGCTTATATGCCGAAGCAATCTCCCGCACGGCGAAGGCGCTCGGACTTGAAAACGATTTTGTGATGCTCGGCACGACGGACAACCCTTATAAATATATAAAGGAATGTGATGTGTACTTTCAGCCGTCGCGTCACGAGGGCAAGAGTATTGCGGTTGAGGAAGCAAAACTATTGTGTCGCCCGATGGTCGTTTCAAATTATAAGACAGCAGAGGAGCAGCTCTGCAGCGGCGCGCTCGGACTTATTTGCGAAATATCCGAAGAAGGAATGTATTCGGCAATGAAGAAATTGCTTTCGGATGCGGAACTCAGATGTGATTTTTCTGAGGAACTGAGTAAGGTCGGCACAGAACGCGACGTGGACGGAGAGGTTGGGTCATTGCTTTCGGGCGACTGTCGATAATTGATACAAGGTGAAGATTTTTCTCAAAAAAATAGAAAAACTTTCAAAAACCCCTTGACAATTTGATAGCCGTTGTGATAGAATAACAAAGCTGTCCGTGAGAGCGGGCAGCG
>ULTU01013534.1_pt1 | contig 12843 bp, 9 predicted proteins | sample 1957861 | NCBI WGS metagenome assembly ULTU01 (sample SAMEA4835742, study PRJEB28245) | human gut metagenome | biome: gut microbiome; material: fecal sample | place: Denmark | collected 2008
TCCATGCCCTAACTTCTTGTTCGCCAGCGGTTAGATAACTAATTAGTCCAAGTGCCTTGTATCCAGCAACAACGAGTTTGTCCAGTCCAAAAGATGTAATTCCAAGTTCGCCTTTGAATAGTTCTTTTTCGTCATCATCAAGGTCACAAAGTTCTTCTTCCATTTTGGCAGAAACTACGATTACTTCGGAGTTTTCTTTTTCGGCTAGTGCTTTTAGTTTTGAAACATTTTCGGCTTCGCTTGAATTGGTGTTTCCGACTTCAGAAATATTTGCACAATAAATTTGTGGTTTGCTAGTAATCAAGAAGAAACTCTTAATAAGTTCTTTTTCGTCATCGTTTGCATTGTATGCCCTAACTGGTTTTTCGTGTTCCAAAAGGTCTTTGAGTTTACCTAGCAATTCGCACTCGGCTTGTAATTTTTTGTCGCCATTTCTATAAGACTTTTGAGATTTTTCTAGTCTTTTTGTAACACTTTCCAAATCAGACAAAATTAATTCCAAATTAATTTCTTCAACATCTCTAACTGGGTCAATGTTTCCTTCAACGTGAATAATTTTGGCATTTTCAAAACATCGAACAACATGAATTATTGCATCTACTTCTCTAATATGACTCAAGAACTTATTTCCAAGTCCTTCGCCTTTTGATGCACCTTTGACAAGTCCGGCTATATCTACAACTTCAAGAATTGCTGGAGTAATCTTTCGCGTATTGTACATCTTTCCAAGCACATCAAGTCTACTATCTGGAACACCAACTATTGCCACATTTGGTTCAATTGTGCAAAATGGATAGTTCTCGCTTGGAATTTTCTTTTTTGTTATTGCATTAAATAGCGTGCTTTTCCCAACATTAGGAAGCCCTACTATACCTACTTTCATAATTTTCTCCTAAAATTTTTATACTGCACTTAATTCTATCACAAAAGAAGATTTTTGGCAAAATTATTATAAGATTTTTTGCTAAATTACGTTTAAATTGCTATTTAATTTTTTAAATTTGTAATTTATTAATATTTTAAACTCAAAAAACATAGAATTTTTAAAATATGTTTTGGAGAAATAATTATGGCAATTTTAATCCTTGTAATCTTAGGAATAGTTCAAGGACTAACCGAATTCTTGCCGGTTAGCAGTAGTGGACATTTGGTTTTGTTATACAATTTTTTTGGCATAAAAGATAGTACAATGCTACTAAGCATAATTTTACATTTGGCGACACTTTTGGCGGTTATTATATATTACCGCAAAGAGATAGGAAAACTTATCCGCCACCCACTGTGTTCTACCAATTTAAAGATAATAGTCACCACAATCTTTACGTGTCTTATAGTTCTAAGCATTTATCCTTTTGTCAAAAAGAGTTTTGGCGGAGAGTATCTTCCAGTTTGCTTTGTGCTAACGGGAATAATCTTGTGGCTAAGTGATATTTTTTGCAGACGCAACAAACCAAAAATAAATTCCGCTACTATCTATGATATATGTAATTTGCCTATAACCTACACCCAAGCGATAATAATTGGCGTAGCCCAAGGAATTGCTTGCATTCCCGGAATTAGCCGAAGCGGAACTACTATTGGAGTGAGTAAACTACTAGGTCTTGGAGACATTAGTTCGGCATATTCTTTTTTGATAAGTATTCCTATAATCATAGCCAGTCTACTTATGGAAATCTTGAAGGGAACAACTTTGACTGGTATTAATTATTTGGGACTTGGAATTTCGTTTGTTGTATGCTTTGGTCTTGGGATACTTTGTATCAAAATGATGACAAAATTTACCGCCAAAAACTCACTTAAAATATTTAGCATATATTTGTTTGTTCTTAGTGCATTTTTGCTAATAAATAGCATGTTTTTACACTTGTTTTAAAAAAGATTAGTTGTACCCCAAAACTTCGTAGACAGAAAACAATATTTTTGGTATAATTACAAAAAATATTATAGGAGACAAATATGAATACTTTGCAAATTATTCTTTTGATTGTTTGTTCAGTTTTGGCTATTGTATTTATTGCAATTAGAGCAAAATTTGGCGGACTTTTGGGTGTAATGCTTAAAACTCTTGCATCGTTTGCCTTTGTTGCGACGGCTATTATAACTATGGGAACAAACTATGTTGACTCGTCAACTAGGATTACTCTTAGCATATTTACTTTGGGATTTTTGCTAGGAATGATTGGAGACATCTTGCTTGACTTAAAAGTTGTATATCCTGGCAACGACAAATATTATCTAAATGCCGGCATGCTTAGTTTTGGACTAGGGCATTTGGCTTATTTCTCTGCTTTTAGCATGTATGCCGTAAACAAATTTAGCACTGATTTACTCATGCCTATTCTTGTGTCAGTTGGTGCTGGAATTTTGCTTACTGTAGCGATTATTTTGGTTAGCAAAAAGATGAAACTTGAATTTGGAGATTATCTCATTCAAACAATTGTTTATTCATTCTTATTGACATTTATGACTGTCTACACTTTGATACTAAGCATATTGGGTGGTGCTATGTGGTTAGGATTTGTAGGAATGTTACTATTCTTCCTAAGCGATATAGTTTTGTCTATGCAATACTTTGGAGGAAAACTAGAAAGCAAACTTTTGATTATTGTTAATCATGGTCTATACTATTCGGCACAAATCGTGCTTGTTGCAGTTCTTATGTTACTCTAATTAGATGCACACTTGTTTAAAATTTGATTAAACAAATATAATACTTTTAAAAAACATTAAGCAAAAAAGAACATATTATTCAAAGTGAAATCGCCAAAGTTATCTAACTTTCGGGATTCGCTTCAAAATAGTATGTTCTTTTTTTGTGGTTAATTAATTTATATATTTTTTTAAACATTTTCAAACTGGCTTTCGTGCTTTGCAAAAAAGTCGTATCTAGGTTCGATAAATTTTGGTCTATAGCAATTTTTGTCTTGTACAAAGTTATATACTGGTTCATCAATTCTATTCCAATCAAACACATCGTCGCTTAGAACCAAGTCTTCTTTTAGTTTTTCGATATTGCTAGGACTAACTGGATGCAACAAGACCATAGCAATTTTGCACATATACAAGGTATCTGCAATAAGGCATGCAAGTTTTTCATCGTCATTTTCACAGTCCTTGATATTTGCAACCCAATACTTATTAATTCCACGAATATAATTGTCTAACTCGTACATAACCATATGAAATTTGTTGTCAAACATTAATTTTTCGTATTTTAAGATTGTCATGGTTGCTTGTTTTTGAATATCTTCACTAACTTCTCTTACTGGGACAACTCCATCAAATTTGGCTTGCCATGTATAGAAGAGTGTTCTAAGCACTCTGTTGTATACGTTAGTAAGCAGGTTTCCGTCTTTTGTAACTGGGTCAACATCTTCGGGCTTTGCATCTGGGTCAAAAGGCTTAGGCATAAATGATGATGACGTATTTCCCACACTTAGTCCCAAGAAATGCATTCTTAATTGTTCAACAGTATAAAATTTGAGTAAATCATCTGGCTTTGGTGGTTTTACACTACCCGAACTACTTGCTTTGTTGCCAAGAAACAATGAGTGTTTGTTGACAATCAAGTGAGACATTTGAAGTTCGCCCTTTGGAATATCTAGGCTTGGGTGTGTGCCTTGAGTACATAGCCACATTGCATGTTGAACTGGGCCATAGAAATACATATTGTCTTCGCCAAGGATTTGATAAATATAACTATCTTTGTCGCACCACCAATCCTTCCATGTGTCTTGTTTTCCGGTTTTGGATAGATATGTTTTTGTAAAACTAATAGGTGCCCAAAGACTCTCTGGCCAACAATAGAATGTCAAGTCCTTGAGTCCTTCTTTTTCGGGAACTTTGACGCCCCATTCGATATTTCCACTTAGTCTAAATGGCGTTATGGTTTTTCCGTTTCTGTATCTAATTCCCGCATTAGATAACATTTCGCACGCATACTCTCTATCTTCGAGTTTATCAAAGACCAGAACAAAACTCGCTTTACTCTTTTCTTCTCGCATCTCAAAGGTTGGAAGCAAGTATCTTATGTCTTCAAACTTGTCCATTTGGTCTTTTTTGATATAAATCTCTGGTTTTTTCAAAAACTCTCTTATTTCTTTGACAACAAACGGTCTAAGTTCGGTCTTTTCCATTTTGTCTAGCCACTCAGTTAGCAAAGGTAAGCATCTTGGCATATCAAAATACCAGTTTGTAATTTCTTTGAGAACTGGTTTTTTGCCACTCAAAGTACTAATTGGGTCAATTAATTCTTGTGGCATATATTGATGTCCCAAATCGCACTCATCAGCATAGCCCTTTTCGCTTTGACAGCCTTCGTATGGACATTTGCCAAGAACTTGTCTGCCATTTAGAAAAGTCTTTTTGTCTTCGTCATAGAATTGCAATGTTGACATTTTTTTGAGATAGCCATATTTATATAGTTTTTCAAAAAACTCTGCACTAGTTTCGTTATGAAAAGGCACTGCATCACCTACGCCACTTGCACCAAAATAGTTAAGTGAAATTTCAAATTTATTCAAATCATTGACATGTCTTTCGTGAAACTCTTGTACCATATCCGAAATTGTGCCAGTATACCCCTCTTCGCATTTCTTTCTATAAGTTTCAAGCGCGGGAGAACCATAGCAATCTGTTCCAGATACAAAGATTACATTATCCTTGCCGATTCGGTCTCTCAAAAATCTCGCCATAAAGTCCGCATACAAAAACATGCCTAAAACATGACCATAATGCAAGTCCTTGTTGCCATATGGCATACCACCAGTTAGCACTGCACGTTTTGGACAGTGTGGTCTATTTTCCAACATTCTCTTTAATCTTTCATCGCCAAAATCTTTCATTTTTTTATTTCCTTATAAATAATAATTAAGTATATAATATTTGCTTTTTTTTGTAAAGGATATTAAATCAAAAATGTTGACATTGCAGATTGCAAATGTCAACATTTGTTACTATTGATTAATAATCGTATTTCTTTTAGGCTTCTGGAAGTTCAATAAGCACAATATTTAAATTATATAGACTTGGAGTTTTGATATCACTTCCTTCTTCTTCGGCTGGGACATCAAGTTTGGTTGTTGTGTTAGCCACAGCAACACCGTCAACAGAAATAGACTGAACTTTGTAATAATTAGCACTCAACCAAGATGAGAAGTCTAGACCTTCCGCACCTTTTTGAACTTCAAAGACTGTTTGATAAGTATAGCTCAAACTTCCGTCACGATAAAGCTGTGTAATAGTCATATTCACTACTGCATAGCCATCGTTAGGAACTAATTTTGCGTATAATTTCAAGTCGTATGATGGATATTTCTTAAGATTGTCTGCTGTAACTTCTTTGGTCATGTCTTTGTCAAGATAAAGTTTTGCAATAGTGCAATTTGCAAAGTTATATCTAGGTTGACATTGTTCTAATAGTGTAGCTACATTAATATCATCACCATAATTTGCATATGCATCTGTTGCTAAAAAATAATGTGTTGTTCCATTAAGATAAACATTTACACTCACCGATGCCAAAGAAATATCAGTTGAATCTACTAGGCTTAGATAATCTCTATTTAATTCGGATTTGTCAAAGGTGTTTTGAATGTTTTCTTGGCTTTCCATACTTATGGTGGAAGTTGCATTAATCAATTTTGGAGTGTCGGTCATGCTAACATTATATTTGCCAACAACCGAAAAATCTATTTTGATTTTGTAAGATATAATTTCGTTTGTGTCAAATACAACTTCAACTGAGCCTATTACATTTGCAGTAGAAGTAGTCTGTGTTTTTTCGTCTTCTATTTGTAAATTTGTATAACTCATGCCACCAATTAATTTGAACTTGTCATTTTCTTTGGTTATATCAAGTGTGCCAGAAAATTTTGTTCTATCCAAAACTTCTTCGTCCAAATTTACTTCGCCCGCAAGATTACTTAATTTTTGTTTCATTTCTTCAATATTTTCACAATCTTTGAAGTCTGCAAGGAATTCGCCAGATGTTAACATAAAGTCATCGTTTTCTGGAAAAACAACTTTGACATAATCGTCTCCAACAATTACGGCTTGAGTCTCTTCCCTCTTACTATCTTTGCTGTAATCATATTTTACATACTTTTGAGTTCCGTTAATATTTTCTTTCTTAATAGCGGTTTCTCTAATTTCCCAACCTTCTTCAAACGAACTAAGAGATTTGGTTCTATAAATTCCTTCACCGTCCTGACTAAAACCAAGCAGAGAGATATTTTCCGACTTAATTTCTCCTGATTGTTTATTTAGTTCTTTCGCCAAGTTTTCGTCAAGACCAGTCGTGTCATAGTTCATGACCATTTTGGACTTGCTATTATAGTTGTATGTACGACCTTCAACAATTTTGGTGTTTTTGTTAGCAATCGCTTTGATTGTATTAAACCCTTGTTCAAGCACTGTAGGTTGACCGTCACCCTTGCTATCATCTTTTCCGCACGCTGTAAACATAAATAAGCATGGAATAATGCAAAGTACACAAACTAGCATTTTAAAAAATTTTTTCATAAATTTCTCCTTTTCTTTATTTTATATTTTTATAATACCTTACAAATTAATCTTTTTCCAAACGATTTTTGAAAGTAAATAAAAAAATTTAAACACTTTAATGTTTTCAAAAAGTCAAACTATACAAAAATTAATATATGAAATCCAAGCCATATTAGGTTACAAAAAAATCATATTAGAAATTTTTATGTTTGAAAAAAGTCCAAATTTCTAATATGATTTAATAAATTTGTTTAATTTATTTTTTTGTTCTATTTGTACTAGTGATGATGAGTTTTTCGCCTGTACAATAGATAAGAATTGCAAAAGCATTAATAAGATAACTAAATAAAATTATTCTAAAGAATTTTTCGCTAATATCAATAAGCAGTCTGCCATTATTTGAGTTAAGTGCCATAACAATTAGACTCAACACTAGTACGCATGCAGTAATTATGTATAAAATTAAGCCAGATATGTATTTTTGAGACTGAATGCACGTACAAACAATATCATAAACAACAACACCAACAAGAAGTCCCGCTACAACAAAATAACAAATTTGTTCCCACAAAGCCATACTGGCATTTGCCAAAGTTATCATAAAAAAGACTTCGAATGCGACCATAATTGCAATTAGCGAATAGTAAACCACTATTTGTAGCACTTTCTTTAAATTTGCATCCATATTTGTCTATCCCTCCTTATTTATTTACTTTATTTTGGCCATAATACAACAAAATATCAAAAATTTCGCTTTCCAAAATAAGTAAAAAGGATGTCAAGCAAAATTGACATCCAAATATTTGAAACAATCGTTTTTTCTTTTGTACAAGCAAAGTCTAGATAAATTCTTTTTATGCGATTGTGTAAAGGGAAAGGTATAGGCAAAATTATTTAGGGAATTTTTAAATTTTTACTTGTTGTATTGCCTATACACTTCATACTATGTAATCCTAATAATTTTTGACACTAGAAATTTTTTGATTTTTCAAAAAATTTTGTATTTCATATTATTTATTACACCCAATATCAAAACCACGTTTGACAAAATACCTACACATTCAAACTAAAGAATATTTAACGAGTTTGTGCCATTACATCTATTGCAACTATTTGGATAACAAGTTCCATAATTACACAAATTATCTAACGTTCGGCTACTATTCAATACCAATAATAATAGCAACAAAAAATTTGTATTGCTAGCATATTCTACTTCGCCATTTTCGTCAGTTGGACTGGATAAAATGGATAACAACAAAATAAGCATCACATCATTACTTAAATTCATACTTCCCCCAAAATATTATCTTTTTAGTTAATATGCTACAAAAAAATTTTTTGTGCAAAATTGCATAACTAATCTTAATTTGTTAAAATATTTTTGAAAGATAGTTAAGATTTAATTTCAAATTTTTAATCAAATATTTTGAAATAATCCAAATTTAAAAAACCATGTTCAAAAAGGAAATACATGAAAAAGCCAATTTTCATAAGCCAAGAAAACAAAAATTTAATTAAACAAAGCATTCCAAATGAGGAAATTTGTACAAAGTTATCCAATTTTTATAGTATTTTTTCGGATAGCACAAGGCTTAAAATACTCATTGCTTTGCTCGTTCACGAAATGTGTGTTAATGATTTGTCTCAATTGCTTGGCATTAATCAAACAACTCTTAGTCATCAACTAAGAATTCTCAAAGCCAATGGGGTTGTCACTCAAAAACGGATAAACAAATATATCTTCTACAAAGCCACCGACAAGTTTGTTAATAATATAATGTTAAACGGAGTTGACTTTTATTTGAATAAAACCAAGAAAGTAGGCTAAGAGATTATGGACGACAAAAAGATGTTGAATTAAATTTTCAACATCTTTTTTATTTTTATATAAAATTTTTAAGCATTTGTTTTTGGATACATTTGTATCATTGCACCCATGCCATTATAGATATAAATATTTGAGTATTTTCCGTCGGCATAAGAAGCATTTGGCACAATTGATGCCACTGCCTTTGTAAGAAGTTTCTCTTTTTCATTAACATTTGCTTGATCTTCGTTTGCTGGTTGTAATTTTAATTTTTCAAGTTGAGTAATTCTAGCATCAATTTTATTTTTGTCGTCTTGATTTTCTGTTTTATCTTTCAAAGCATTTAATTTAGCAATTTCATTCTCAATCTCAACTTGAGTTAAAGTATTATCCCATTCACTAATTTCTTTGAATGCTTTATTTTTGGCGGATTCGTAGATTTGTCCTAAGAAGCCAATTTTGTTGGCAACTGGAAGTTCTGATGCACTAATTCCTTGAATCATCTGAGCAATTGCACCTTTCTTTTGTTCAAAATTAAGTGATGCAAATTGTTCTTGAGTAGGAGCAACTGTAACGCCTGCTTTTTGCATGCGTTCAGCAATTCCTGCATACAATCCATTGACTTTGTCATCGGCTCGCATTGTCACATCTTGATTTGTACCTACGTTAGAGTTGATATAACCACCCGACTTACTGCTTTCAAAATAAATACTTTCGGTAGGGTCATTAAACACTCTATCTACCACCGTCCTATTTGTCATATCTAGACCATAAGTTGTTTTTTCTGGGTTTTCTGCCGAATAGAATTTGTCATAATCTGATTGAGTTTCAAATACTCTAATATATCCTTTGATACGTTTTGCTGTCAAGCCTTGATTGCTTCCGCTTTTCAAAACAGCAACAAAGTTAACCTTAGGAACAAGTTTTCCGTTATCGTTTGCATATCCAGCGGTCATTGTAACAGGATTGTGTGGAAGGCCGTTTGGTTCGCCGGTTATTGGGTCAATGCCTGTAAATAATTGGTCAGCCATTGTTAATTGTCCAAATAATGAGTCTGCTCCATAAACTGTGAACCATGGTTCTTTGCCGGTTACTTTGGATTCAAGAATGGACTCAATGATGTCTATTGAACTTGTATAACCAGTAGTGCCGGTTGTATCATTGTCGTCTTGTTTGCAGTGGTCGGCAATCATAACGGGGCCACCCGCATCTCTAAGTTCGCATTTAACGATTTTGAGATTTTTTACACCCCAAGTATAAATAAGAGTTTGATAAGACTTGAATGCTTTGCAATTAAGCAATACATTGTTGCCTCGGTCTGCTTTCAAATCTTCTTCATAAATGAAGAAGTTTGTTATATAGAAGTAATGTGTAATATTGTTTGTTGCATTGAAGTTGACAACTTTGGCTTTGGATAGAATTATAGCACCGGAGTTTTCTGGTTTGGCATTTAATTCACCATTTCCAACAAAGTGGATATTGGACCAATTTACAGTGCTTGCATTTGGGTTAGATGCAAGTGCGTCATTATAGAATAGTGACAAGTGTGCAGTCATATATCCAGATTCTTTAACATTGACACCATGGTCTGGATTTGCAAATTCCAAAACCATTTTTGGGAAATTTTTGGCATCTATCGTAAAGTAATTACCAAGGAAGTTGAAAGTTTCACCGTCCGCCAATGTTCTATGATATATTCCGTCATCGTCAGTGTCTATTGGTGAACCAATAACAGTTTGGTCGGTATAATTACTTAGACTACCACTATAATTTGGAGAACTTTCTGACCAGAATGCGTCTTTTCTTACATCGTCTTTGGTTATTGTGATATTGTCTTGAAGTATAAGTGCTTTGACATCTTGTGTAGTAGGCTTGATGGCATCATAACTAGAATGCACATTGTCATACAATGACAAGTCTTTGGCATTGTATACGTTGTATCCGTCAACAACTTGAAGTTCGGTTGTAAATGATGTTGTTGCACCACCTTCTTCCAAATAATCTTCGTCTACATTAACAGCCGAAACTGTTACTCTATATGTTTTGCCAATAGCATTTTCCTTAAAGTCCAAAGTAGTGTTGACTGTATCTATTTCTACAATACTATTTAGATTATCCCCTGTAAGTTCGACATAGTTACTACCTTGTTTTTCTTCAATTTTGACATTGGTTCTTACACGAGTAATATTGGTTCTTCTAACACCTGCGCCGTCTATACCTGATGCAAATAATCTAAAATTAAATGGATTATCGTCACCAACTTGAAGAATTTGTGTTCTATCTATAAATTCCATTTCTTTGTTGTCTTCACGAACAGATTTGTTTGCATTAAACTCGTTGAGAAGTCGACTATTGAGTGATGTAATTGTACTTACATCGGCTTCGGTTGCAACGACTTTGATTGGAACTTCAAAACTGTAATCTTCAAAAGTTATTTTTAATTTTTGAGTTCCCACAATATTGATATCAATTTCACCAAATGTTAAGTCTTTGGACTCAACTTCCTTGGTGGAATTATCTGAATAATTAACAATTACAATTGTTTTGGAAGTATCTAGTTCTTCGCCTTTGGCAATTGTTGTTTCGAGTGTTCCATTCTTGACTTGCGCACTTTCAATCTTTGGTTTGCAAGCCGAAAGAACAAATCCAAAACACACTATAGCAAGAACTGATACAAGTATTTTTGTAACTCTTTTCATATTTTATCTCCCTTTTAAAGTTTTTCCCAAGTGGGAATATTTGTAATTTTTTTACTTGATTTATTTTGTTTAAAAATTTAATAATAATTCCTAAAATTTACACCTCCTTAATATGCCCACACAACAATTTCTTCAAAAACCTGTGTGCCATCAGTTGACATTATTTTTATATTCAAAACAACCTTGCCCGTAAACAAGATTAAGCCAACTTCGTTTCCTGCCTCGTCTTTGACAAACTCGGCACGAGTGGTTTGATTGTGTACAAACTTGACTTTTTTGTTGCTTGCATTGTCCGGAAGAACACGCCAACTTAGTTGAACCATTGTTCCAGTTAGGTTTTCGGCATTGCCGGGTTTTTTGTACTGAACGGATATTACTTTGGTGTCTCCATCATATTCAACTTCGGTTTTGTCATCTGTAACATTGAGACATTCTATCTTTGTTACTGGAATTACTTCGTTATATACAACCGATTTCATTCCAAATATTGATATTATAACTATGGAAGCAATGTAAACTATCGCAATCATTATAAGTGTAGATTTTTTCATCAGCCTACCTCCTTATAATATACTTTTACTTTGTTTACAAAAAGCCAAGTTCTAATTAGCATATAAACAACTGCAACAAGCATAACTTTTGTCCAAACTATATTCATGTTTTCGCTTATTAAAAAGTAGGTAATAAATGCAAAGATAATTGATATTAAAAATGCAAATATAACCGACTTTATGTCGTTTGGATTGCTAAGATTGTCGCCTTCGGTTTGGTATCTTTGAGTTTGGGGATTCATTATGTCTAGTTCGACACTATGAAGCATGTGTCCCAAATACAAACTCTCAATAAATACAAATATTAAAATTGTGTTTAGCACATTGATTTTGAGAAAACTAGCAAAAATTATAACCGTTATAAGAATCGAAAGTGTCATACCTATTACATTTATAACCAATTTGGACACAAGCGAATTCATTTGTGGCTTTGGATTGGTTTTGAGTTGATATCTTGCGTTTCCTTCTTCGCTATAAACATGTGCTAGCATTGTATTTGAAGAAAGTGCAATAAGCAAAATCAACAAGATATTAAACGCTATTGACATATTAGTTCCGGTAAGTCTTGTATCCATTGCTGAGTAAATTTTATTTAGTAGAAATATTGATGTTGGAAGCCCGATTATTACAGCAACCAATGAATAGAATTTGCTTGGAGTTCGGAAGTTTAGTTTGAAGTCCTTGACAACCCCCGACCAAAAAGCATTTTGTGTTTTGTTTGGAATAGTTTTGGTAACTTTGTCTTTTTTGTATTCAAACGGAGTACTTGCCATATGAAAATACATGGGTCTTACTAGTAAATAGGTTAATCCAAATATTATAGCAAGTCCACCCAGAATTATTAAGATTGAAATCCATTGTTCAAACCTAAATAGATTGTTTGAAATTCCATATCTTTTGCCTACAATGGCAATTGACATCCATGTGAATGGCATAAATATTTTGTTAAACGTATTCAAAAAGTTTTGAATATTCCAAAAGGTTGTGCCCCAAGTCCCAATTAAATCAAAATTGGCAGGAATGGAGTTAATAACAAGAATAAGTCCAACACTAACACCCGTAATTAGCACTACGACCAAAGTATATTCCAAAAATTTGTAAGATTTAACAAAGTTTTGGATATACATAAGTGGAATGGAAAGAAGCGCACCTATACAAACTGGAATCAAAGTAATGATAAACATCGCTAGAACTAGCCAAAAAAAGTAGTAAAATGGCATTTTGTTGATAAGTCCATACGCTACCAATAGTGGCAAAAAGTAATTTAGGTTTCTAATAA
>ULTU01015838.1_pt1 | contig 12839 bp, 6 predicted proteins | sample 1957861 | NCBI WGS metagenome assembly ULTU01 (sample SAMEA4835742, study PRJEB28245) | human gut metagenome | biome: gut microbiome; material: fecal sample | place: Denmark | collected 2008
ACCAACGGGTGCCGGTCGGCATACCCGACGTAGGCATTATAATCGTGGACGGTCTTTGCGTTCAGCATCTTATCCATATTCATTGTCAATTTTTCACAAAAGTACTCGTTTATCCTGAGATACCTGCAATAAAATGGGAAAATGGTAGGTAAAACAGGATTTATAAACTATCCATCTCGTTAGGCTGCTGTAATTTTGCCCATAAAAACAAAGATGCAACAAATGGAAACTGTAAAACTCAACAACGGCATCACCATGCCCATGCTCGGCCTTGGCACGTTCCAAGTGACCGACCCCGAAACGTGCGAACGCAACATAGTGGAAGCTCTCGAAACCGGCTACCGGCTGATAGACACGGCGCAGGCATATGGCAACGAGGAATACATCGGACGTGCCCTTGACCACGGCAACGTGCCGCGCGAAAAGCTGTTCCTCACCACCAAAGTATGGTTCAAGAACTACGACAATGCCTACGCATCGGTGGAAGCATCCCTGCGCCGCCTGCGGACGGACTACCTCGATCTTGTGCTGCTGCACTGGCCTTTCGGTGACACCTACGCCGCATGGCGCGACTTGGAAAAACTCTATAAAGAAGGGAAAGTCCGCGCCATCGGTGTGTCAAACTACACGGCAGACCGCCTGATAGACCTCATGAACTACAATGAGATTGTCCCGGCAGTCAACCAGATAGAGACCAACCTTGTGTCGCAACAGATGGAGACGCGCCGCTGGATGGACAAGTTCGGCATCTGCCACCAAAGCTATGCACCCTTTGGACAAGGACACATCAACAGCATCTACGAAGATGAAACATTGTGCCACATCGCCGAACGCTACCGGAAAACCCCGCACCAAGTCGTGCTGCGCTTCCTCATCCAGTCTGGCGTAATCGTCATCCCCAAGACGGTACATCAGGAACGGTTGGCAGAGAACTTCGACGTGTCCGACTTCCGACTGCTCGACAACGAGATGGAAATCCTCCGCAGCTACGACAAGGCTTCACCGCTGATAGGCAATCCGCAGAATCCGGCGTTGGTGGAATCATCCAAGAACTGGTAGCGTAAAACATAGGGCTGTCATTGATAAACTGGAAAAATGATATAAACTTTTGCAGACCTTTTCCCTCCGCATACAGTAATGACGGAGGGATATTTTTACATTCATTTCCATATCCAATATACATTGCTAATCCTTATTAATAAATACTTTAGGCAGAATTTAGAATATAAGTGTAAAATAAGAGACATGAAAAATATTTTGTAGTAGCTTCCCAACTGCCTTTCATATTCACGTACTGTCTGTTATAAGTTTTCCTATCTTCTCATATTCCCAAAACTTCTGTAGGAAGAGCTATTGTTCTTGCCATTGTTCTTACCGTTTGTGGAGATGCTTTCTTATAGTTTTTCCACTGCGATGAAGAGAGATACTATGCTATTTTACCTGTATTGATACTGTCGCCGGTTTTATCCCTTTGGCAGATGCAGTAAACCTAATTTCACCTTCTTTATCCGCACTCCTGACGATTGCTGTCGCGGCTCCGCTGAACAGATTCATTTCAGGGTTCTGGAAAGGCATGAGAGATGTCGGATCGCCATTAGCCGTAGCCTCAAATGTTCCGGCTCCTGATACTGTAAATTTTACTTTACGGTTGTCCGTAGGCACTATATTACCATCCTTGTCGGCTACTTGAATAGTGATATATGCCAGGTCATCACCATTAGCCAAGAGAGCGCCCCTGTTGGGAGTAAGTATCAAATGGTGGGGCTTGCCGGCTGTCCTTACAATTTTTTCTTCGGTCTTATTGCCGTCAGCATCGTAAGCAACAACTTTGAGTTCACCCGGTTCATAAACCGTTTCATTCCACATAAGCCTGTAACGGGTCTGCAAGGTAGAGTCGTTCTTTTCTTTCATTCCCTGACTCTTACCATTAATGAACAGTTCTGCTTTCGGATAGGAGGTGTAAACAAATACCGGCGTTATCTGCCCTTCGCGTCCTTTCCAGTTCCAATGGGGAAGAACATGCAAGGTAGCATCATTCTTATTCCAATGGGAGCGATAAAGATAATATCGGTCTTTGGGCAAAGAGGCCAAATCTACTATGCCGAATACAGAACTATGGCTGGGCCATGCATCAGTATCGTAAGGAGAAGGTTCTCCGAGATAGTCAAATCCGGTCCATACGAACTGTCCGATAACCCATGGCTGCTCATCCATATAGAAATCGATGTCAGGTGTGTTCGACCAATCACAGGTTTCGTTGTCATAGCTTGACGATTGGTTGTCGGGATGCAGAACGGAATTATGTTCTTTCTCGAATGAAACAGGAAAATGATAAACACCTCTTGATGAAACCGTTGATGCCGTCTCGGAACCGAGAATCATCTTTTGGGGAAGTTTTTTATATGCACGCTCGTAATATTGGGGCTTATAATTAAAGCCCGGAATGTCCAGAGATGCGGCGAAACCATTGTCAAGGACTGCTCCTATCTGGTCCATTCCACAGGTAACAGGACGTGTATTATCAAGTGATTTCACTAAATTTTGAAGCATCGTAAGTTCGGCAACACCGTCAGGACCCCATTGGCTCGGAACTTCATTTCCTATAGACCACATGACAACCGATGGACTATTACGATACTGCTTCACCATATTGGTAATATCTTTAGTTGCCCATTCGTTGAAGAAAGCCCCATAACCGTTAGGTGATTTAGGACGGAATCCCCAATCATCAAATGGTTCTATCATAAGCATCATACCAAGTTCGTCGCACAATTCCACCAATTCCGGTGCCGGCATATTGTGAGACGTCCTTATGGCATTTGCCCCCATGTCTTTCATCAGTTCTACCTGATGGCGGAGAGCCGATTTATTGACAGCAGCTCCCAACGGACCTAAATCATGGTGATTGCAGACTCCTCTGAATTTAGTAGGCCGCCCGTTGAGGAAGAACCCTTGCTCCGGGATGTATTCAATTTTCCGCACTCCAAAACGTGTAGCATAATTGTCCACCCGCTGTCCGTTTATTTCTATACTTGTACGGGCTGTGTACAACCGTGGACATTCCGGGCTCCAAAGTTCCGGATCAGAAATAAGGAAATTCTGGACATGCATCTGTCCCTGTGATGTAAAAGGCGCGTTGTTGGATGCGACAACGATGCCTTCGGGAGAAACAATCTCCGTGTTCACATTAACCTTTTCACCTTTCTTGGCACCGACTATGTCCATTTCCAGTCTTACAGATGCCTTTTCAGTAGAGACAAAAGGGGTTGTGACATATGTCCCCCAAGTGGGAATATGCACTTTATTTGTATTGACGACATGAACATTCCGATATAGTCCTGCTCCGGGATACCATCGGGAAGCACGTTCAAAGTTCTCAAGTTCAACCACCATATCATTGTTACCGGGTACGACAGCATCCGACACATCCGCATAAAACGAATTATATCCGTACGGCCAATAAGCCACTTCTTTCCCGTTGACTTTAACATGGGCATTGCTCATGGCTCCATCAAACACGATCGTGATGTTGCGATTGACCGTGTCAGCGATCTCAAAGGTAGTGCGGTAGGTACCTTGCCCTATGAATGGAAGCCCGCCCGTTCTACCAGTTTTCTCCGTTTTCTCTGTTTCGCCATTCTGCTCGACGGCAACAGTCTGAAGGTCATTAGCCCTATTGAACGGACCATAGATGGCCCAGTCGTGCGGAACCCTGACTTTTTGCCATTTAGTTGTGCCACCGGGTCGTCCTTTGGTAAATTCCCAACCTTCATTCAGGGTCGTGACAGTCCTTTGGGCATGGATGCTGACAGTAAGGCTCCCCAAAAGAGCCATTACTGCCAACAAAGAGATTTGTCTGTTCATATCCATTATTTATTTTTAAACGCATCAAGTGCTACGGTCGGAGCATCATTATCGAAACAACCAAGATTATAACCGTCATTGTAACCGTTGGGTGCCTCAGGTTCCCAATAAAAGGCACCTTCCACAGCCGCTCCCATCATTTTGGTAATCAATTGCTTGCAGAGTTCACCTTGATCATAGGGCATACCGATCTCACAAATCATCACAGGCTTGTTGTATTTTTGTTTCAGATGGTTGATGTTTGCGATACAATCATCGGCAACCTTCTGCCAGCCACCGCTTTCGCCTTGTTGCTCTGCCCAATAAGGATATAGCGACATGCCGATCATATCGTATTTGCCACCGTTGTTCTCAAGAATATCAAACATCCTGTCGTATGCCCACTGGTTGTTTCCACCATCCAGATGGACTATGACCATAGCCTCCGGGAAAACGGATTTTACTGCCTCGTATCCTGCATTGTTAAGCCGGGTAAGCTGAACGGGATTATCCACGGAACCGACCGGAAGCATCATACCGGGAGTCGTTTCATTACCTATCTGTACCCATTCGGGTGTCACACCGGCATTCTTTAAGGCGTTAAGCGTTTCTGTGACATGATTTCCGACGGCTTTAGTCAGGTCATCGAAAGACAGTGTCTTCCATGCCTCCGGCATCTCCTGATGTCCGGGGTCGGCCCATGTATCCGAAAAATGAAAGTCGATCATCGTCCTGAGACCGAGGCTTTCGGCACGACGGGCTTTGAGAACGACATCGTCCATGCTGTTCCACCCGTCTTTAGGATTTACCCATACGCGGAGGCGGATTGAATTGACCCCGCAATAGTCACGAAGGAGTTGCATACATTCCATTTCCTGACGGTCCTCACCGGGGGTATAGAACTTACGTCCTTCGGATTCCATTTGGGTAAGCCAACTGACATCTGCTCCACGGGCAAAACCTGTTTCTTTCACGATTATCGAAGTATCTTCCTGTCTTGGATTGGTGACAGGACCGTCTTCCGAGCATGAGCCGCAGCATACTGCGGTTGTCAATGCTAAAGCGGATAATATTGTTATCATTTTCATTGAACTATTTTTTATTTAAGAGAATAAGAATACGTTTGTGTACCGAAATTTACTCTGAGAATATATGTTTCGCCTACAGTCAAGGCATTATCACCGTCAAATCCAGTAGTAGCTTCAGAGTGACCGAGCTTCAGGTTTCCATCACTACCCCCGAAGAAAAGTCCCCAATCGCCGTTTATAAGTACCTTTACCCCCCATGGCGTTTCCTTCTCTTTTACAAATTCAGCGGTGAAAACCTCTGGATTGTCAGGCAACTGTACCATTTCGTGTTCAGACCAGTCGTCATTAAGACCGGCAAATGTGACCTTTTCAATCTTGGTAAGTTGATATGTCAGGGCTTTCATATTGAAATCCATTACATACAGTCCCTCTTCAGGAGCGGGAATATTACCATCCGATTCTGCAAATATAAGATTTCCACTCAACGCCGTCGCTCCGTCTGCAGCCTTGTAGGCCGAAGCCCAGTCTGGTTGCGTATATGCGCGATAGCCCCATTCCGACTGAATCCAATGAGCACCGCCATAAGATAATGTACTCTCATCATATAGGGAGATGTAATCATCGAATCCATCCCAATTCACCACTCCGGAGAAATAAAGACGGGGGTCAACTTCGGGTTCCGGGGCGGCTTCTCCGGCACCGATCTTTAAAGCCAACGGATTGGACAGGTCAAGGACGAGTGTCGTCTCTCCGGCGGGAAGAGTTACCGTGATGTCTGAACCGGTTTGGCCAAATGTCAGACTTTCACAATTACCGCCAAAAGCAACATCCTGTTCAATGGCCGGTCCCATGTCGGTTGTCTCTTTGTTATAAAGACTTCCTTTACCCTTTACGGTAATTGTGACCGAAGCAGCGTTTGAGAGGTTTACAGGCAAAGTCCATTGGTTGGTTTTCATATTATAGGTCATCTCTCCGACAATCTCTCCGGCGACAGTAAGATTGTCGATATGGATTCCGCTCCACCAGCCTTCATTTGTGTTGAGTGTGGTGAAATAACATCCGGCAGGGTTGGGGAACCAGAAATTCCAGTGGTCATCGGCAGAAGACGCATAGAAAGTCTTACCGGTTTCGCCAAGATTTCCCCATACAACATTGTTGGCCTCGCGGAACCACCAGTTTGTCCATCCGTTCACGCCCATGAATCCCTGATATATTCCGTTCTCTTCAGGAGAAGCAAGTTTCATGGATGTCTCGTTCCAATCTTTGTCAAGGACAGTTCCCAGTGTAAGGTGGATTCTGTAAGGCTGCACCATTACTGCGAGTGTGGAAGAGTATGACGCTTCCAGATTAGCTGCAAGTACAGATTTGATCCGGATATACAAAGGAGACTTTTCATCAACATCATAATCCAGCCTTCCCAATAAGGAGTTCAATTCCTCGCAAAGAAACTGGCGTGAACGAACACCTTTTGCAACGCTGAGGTCTATGGTTGACGAAAACGATTCGTCCTTTGAAAACTGGATGGTTTCTTCCGCTGCATTTACAGGAGCCTGAAGCAGGGTGTCGCTGAGAGTGAGCTTTCCGTTGCCACTCCAATAGATTGTCATGGCAAGAGCCTGAGGATTATCGGGAGTCAATATAATATCCCCTGATGCGCCACCCAATGAAATCTCATCGGAAGGCTGAACGTACACCGGGTCGATGTCGCTGTTGCAGGAAACGAGACTGAATGTTACAAGCCCTGACAACAATGCCGTTTTAAAAATAGTATCGAGTTTCATAATTGATTATCAATATTGAGGATTTGTTAAATTCGGATTTGCAGTCAAATCCGTGTCGGGAATAGGATATATGTTATATTTGTCATTTACAGAACGACCATCCAACACACCGCCTTTCCACTGCCAGATATAAGCATCCGATGTGAATTTTCCAAAACGGATAAGGTCTGTACGGCGAACGGACTCAAGATAAAGTTCGCGAGCTCTCTCATCAAGCATAAAATCAAGCGTGAAATCAGAATCGGAAATCTTCCCGCTTTCATCATTCTTGTATGCACGAAGACGGACGTCATTCACGAGGTTAAGAGCCTCTGATCTTGAGATTCCGGCTCCGCCACGGAGAAATGCTTCCGCTGCCATGAGATACACATCGGCAAGGCGAATCATCGGATAATCCGTGGAACAACCTGTTGCCGCAGAATTTGAGGCGGCCGTTCCGTCATCCGTAAGATTCGTGAACTTTTCAAAGAAATATCCCTCAGACTGGTTATCTATAGCTCCGGTGAAGAACTGTTCCTGACCGTCGGTATAGAACATGGCACGTGTATCACCCGTATTATTGACATCGCCGAATTTGGAAACGATTTCTCCACGGGCCCGGAACATACCCCAGCCGTTTGCAAGGCCATATTTTGCAGGATTCTGAGAACTTGAATTACCGCAGGAACCACAAACGAGGTAGGTTCCGCCACCCCAAGTCACAGAAGTCGTGGCATCGCATACCAAGGCAAATAGAATCTCGTGCGTACGCTTATGATTGTCGGCATTGAAAAGTTTCGCATAATCCGGTTCAAGATAATAAGAAGGATTTGAAATCACTTTATGACAAGCCGTAATACATTCCGTATAATACTTCGTGTCAATAGCTCCGCGGTAAACAGCACTGTTCAGGTAGAGACGTGCAAGAAGTGCCCAAGCAGTCGGTTTGCTTGCCCTTCCGTATTCATTCGTATCCGGGAGTGCTGCTGACGAACCGTCTGCTACCAGATCTTTCAGTTCGCTCTCTATGAAGTCAAACAGACCGATTCCATCGTAAGCTTCCGGAATAAAGCCGGTGACAGGCGTGTTTTCATCGACCTTCGGACCCTTACGGTAAAGGTCAAGTACCATCCAATAGCTGAATGCTCTCATGAAACGGACCTCAGAACGGTAGCCCCTGATTTCTTCTTGCTCGGCAGCAGAGAACTTAGAAAGGGATTCGTCGGAACAATTACGGAGAAATTCATTACAGAGCGTAATGTTGAAAAACAGCCAGTAATATGAATCTGATACCCAAGAATCTTTAGAATTCCAGTTGATATAAGTCAAATCAGTAAGATTGTTGCCAGACAACCATGTATTGGCAACTTCATCGGTGGCAGCTTCCTGTAGATTGAAGTAACCTCTGGAGAAGTCCTGTCCGTTGATGGTTGTCAAGTCACCGTTATCGCCACCCTGTCCCTGACCGGCAAGCACATACGAAGCATATATTTTGGCAAGGACTTTTTTATAATTCTGTGCATCTGAATACACCTCACCGGAGGTGGTTTCGGTTACGGGCATTTGATTCAAATCGTCAGTACAACTGTTCAGTAATAGCCCGATTCCCATTGCAATGCCGAATAGTATATTAAACTTTTTCATGATTTTTGATTTAGAAATTGAGACCGATAGTAACGGAATATGTTCTTGGACGAGGATATACAGCGGTATCCACACCGTTTGAACTTTCCGGATCCACTCCCGTGTATTTGGTTATGGTAAATACATTCTGTACCATTGCTGATATATGAAGATTCAGGCTTTTGTAAATCTGCCCGAAATCATAAGCCAACTGAAGGTTATCCATTTTAAGAAACGATGCGTTCTCAAGATAGTAATCACTTTGGAACTGACGACGGGTGAAACGAGTGTCAAGGAAACTACGGTTTAGATTGTTAAGCTGATAGTCATTATAACTCATTGTCTCCCAGGCACCGGTGTTCATTGCCATGCCATTGAAGATATACCCACCGATATTGGCACGAAGCGAAGTCGATAAAGACCATTTCTTATATCGGAGTTGAGTTGAAAAGCCGAGAATCCAGTCGGGAGCGGGAGAATGACTATGATAACGGTCGTTGTTCGTAATCTCTCCGTCACCGTCAAGGTCTGCATACAATCCTTCTATAGGCTTGCCGGTCTCCTCGTCATAGAGTTGCTTATACAGATAGAAGGAATAAGGAGCATAATCAGTTGAGAATACCTGCATCTGATAAGCATCGATCCATGGACCCACTTCCGTGTCAGGGCTTGGAGCACCGGGGGTCAGTGTCAGATTTTTGATACGCACGCGCTGCCATGCAGCATTTGCAGTAACATTCCATGACCAATTCTTGTTATCGATAAGATGTGCTGTGAGTGCAAGTTCAACACCCTTTGAGTCAACATTACCAACATTCTCAAGCATCAGTTTGTCAAAGTTTGTACCTGCGGGTACGGGGACAGTGGCAAGCAGATTTTCCGTCTTACGTGTATAGAAGTCCGCTGAGAATGTAAATCTGTTTTCAAAGAAAGCAAGGTCAACGCCATAGTTCCACGATTTGGTGGTCTCCCACTTCAAGTCGGGGTTATATGCCTCCGGTCTGTATGTATAAACGGGATTCCCGCCAAACAGATATTGGGCTCCGTCAAGACCGGGAGTATACACCGGGATATATCCATAATTGCTAATGCCGTCCTGCTGTCCGGTCACACCGTATGATACACGGAGTTTCATATCGTTTACCCAACTGCGCAGCGGCTTAAAGAATTTTTCCTGAGATACGCGCCATGCCAGAGCAACTGACGGAAATGTACCCCAACGGTTGTCTTGTGAAAAACGGGAAGAACCGTCACGGCGTACAGTCGCTGTCAGCAGATAACGATCCATAAGCGTGTAATTCAGACGCCCGTAATATGAAATAAGAGAATGGCGCTGGTCGGTGGCTGCAGATGTCGATTGCTGTACTCCATCAGCGTTAAGGATGGCATAAAACGGAGTCGTATATTTCCAATGCTGGTAATCGTAGCCAAACGTCGCGTCAATATTGGAATGAATGGCTTCAAAATCATGGTTATAATTAGCATAGACAGTCATCAAACGGTTGTAATTCTTTTGAGGCCCGTATTTATAATCGCGTCCTCCGGTGGTATAATAAGAAATAGCTTCTTTCGGTACATATATCTTACCCTCACCTTTTGACCAGTCATAGCCTCCTGTGGCATGGATTCGCAACCCTTTTACCCAACGGATGTTCCAGTCTACATCAATGTTGCCGATTACGCGATATACATCGGAAGTGGATTTATATTGTTTCAGACGACCTAAAGCATTGGCAAGGGCACCAGTGACAGGTATGCCGTTGGCATCAATGGCTTCATTGTATCCCCCGAAGGCATCATTCCCGGAATAGACCGGAATTGTAGGATTGAGCGTAACCCCGCCCCAAATCGCATCCGTATCTGCAAAACGGTTCTTTGAATACGTTCCTTTCAGACTGAGTTGGAAGCGAAGTTCGTCACGGAAGAAAGAGGGAGTAAGATTAAGGTTACCCGTAAAACGCTTGACATTATCTGTTTTAAGGATGCCGTCCTGATAGTAGGCTCCGGCGGAGACACGGAAGGGCAACCATGACATTGCGCGACCCGAAACACTCAGGTTATTGTCCGTACCCAAAGCTGTCTGGTAGATTAAGTCATTCCAATTGGTCCGGCTGTTACCAAGAAGCGACTTCTGACGGTCTGTGCCAAGTTCATTGACTATTCCGATAAACTCATCGGTTGAAAGCATATCCGAAGTTTTTGTTTTCGTTGACAATGAGTTGGTGGTCTGAAAAGAGACTTTTATGCCATCACCTTTTCCTTTTTTAGTAGTAATGATAATGACACCGTTTGAAGCACGAGAACCATAGATGGCCGTAGAGGAAGCATCTTTAAGGATTGTCATGCTCTCAATGTCGTTCGGATTGATCATGCTAAGAAAGTTTCCGCTACCGCTGACAGAGCCACCGACTTCCATCGGAACACCGTCAAGTACAATAAGGGGGTCATTTGAAGCATTGAGCGAGGCACCGCCACGAACACGTATAGTCGAACCTGCTGTTGGAGAACCACCGCTATTGACAATCTGCACACCGGCGATTTTTCCGTTGACAAGTTCTTCCGGTGAAGAAATCACCCCCTTGTTGAAGTCTTTCTCGCTAACGGTGGATACGGAGCCGGTAAGGTCATCTTTCTTCCTTACACCATATCCGATTACAACTACTTCATCAAGTTCTTTGCTGTTTACTTTCAGGGTTACATTTATTACATCCGACGTTATGTCAAGCGTCAGACTATTGTAACCTACATAAGAGAATGTAAGTTGTTTCGCCGCTGCAGGAACTTTCACCGTATAGTGGCCGTCTATGTCTGTGACGGCACCTGTCGGTTCACCTACAACTTTTACCGTTGCACCGATAAGAGCCTCTCCGGTCTCGTCAATGACAGTACCCGTTACTGTCCGCTGAGTTTGAGCATAAGTCGAAGCGGGTATAAGGAGAATTGAGATGATGAATCCCAATAGCCAGCTCCTTAATTCGGCATAGCCAATTACTTTGTTGTCCATTGTTTATAGTTGTTAATAATAAAAATAGTCAAATTATCCGACGACATTTTCCTTCAACTAAAAACAATCTTTATTACCTTGTCTGAATCATACCTACCTAACGATTGCAAATTTAGAATCTCAAAAATAGATATGGCTTCTAAAATCGGACAAATCCGGTAACAAAATGGACAATATAGCTTCGCAGCGCCTGTTTGAGGCGGTTTTTGTCTTATTTGTGACTTACACTCTCGTCTTCACTTTGATATTGACTCGGCTTCATTCCATACTGATTCTGGAAACATTTGGCAAAATATGACGGGGTCTTGAATCCGACCATGTAGCTGATCTCGGCTACGGTGAAACGATGCTGGCTCAACAGGACCGCAGCTTTCTGGAGTCTCACTCGCCGGATATAATCCAGCGGACCTATACCCATATATTTTTTTATCAAACGGTATAGTTGCTTATTGGGGATGCCACTCTTTTCACACAATAAGTTTACATTTAAGTCGGGGTCAGCAATGTTGTCTTCAATGACCTTTACAATCTTTGCCAATGTCTTCTCATTAACAGATTCGGCTTCGATTGGTTTGGATTCGGCTTCCGCAATTGTCTGCATTCTTACCTTTTCCCTTATTTCACTCCTCCCCTTGAGAAGATGGCTGATACGGCCAAGCAAGGTTACCGGTTCAAAAGGCTTTGGCATAAATACATCAATGCCGAGCTTGATACTTTCATTTTCGGTCACGTTATCTGATTTTGCTGTCAGCATAATGACGGGAAGAGATGAAAGGCGTGGATGTTGCTTAATGCGTCTGACCATTTCCAGCCCATCCATTATCGGCATCATTTCATCAGCAATTATCAGATCCGGAATGATAGATGCTGCAATCGAAAGCCCGGCACGCCCGTTCTCAGCCGTGAAACAAGTATAGTTATCCTTTAGAATTTCCGAAATAAAACCGGAGATTTGCGAGTTGTCTTCAACTATAAGGATCTTGGCCTTCCCGGTATCTCCACTTCCGGTGTTATTGCTTGATGCCGGCTGTACTTTTTCTGATATCGGAAGTGTCACGACAAATGTCGTACCTTGTCCCTCCTTGCTGGACAGGGTTATATTCCCTTTCATCAATTCGAGATAATTCTTTATAAGATACAGCCCGAGTCCGGTACCCTCATGAAGCTTGGAAGTGGACGGAGCCCTGAACATTCGTTGAAACACAAGCGGCTGGTCTATATCTGCAATGCCTACGCCATCGTCCGAAACAGTTATCTCTACTTGGTTGTCGCTGGTACTGATTCCACAAGATATTGTCGAACCGTCGTCAGAGTATTTGCAGGCATTTGACAATAGATTCGTTATTACGGACTCAAATTTTACGGCATCCGCTTCAATGAACAATTGCGGGCATGAAGAATGAAAAATGAATTTTTTCTGAATGTTGTTTTCCTTGAATACCTCAAACACATCTTTGCAAAATTCAACTACATCAAATGTGGATAATATCAGAAGATTTTCATTACTGTCTTCTAAATGTTGCAGCTCCAACGTGCGGTGTATCATATTGTTAAGGCGTACGGCATTATCATAGATGGTTT
>ULTU01014397.1_pt1 | contig 12809 bp, 10 predicted proteins | sample 1957861 | NCBI WGS metagenome assembly ULTU01 (sample SAMEA4835742, study PRJEB28245) | human gut metagenome | biome: gut microbiome; material: fecal sample | place: Denmark | collected 2008
GTTAGAAGTTACAATCGTTCCACAAACGCCGAAGCAGCTATGGAGCAATTCTCATCACACGTCATAAGACATACCGGATGCACAAACATGGCCAGAGCTGGAATTAACGTTAAAGCTACTCAATATGTTATGGGGCATGCTCATAGTGATGTAACAATGGATGTATATAATCATCTTAATAATAAGACAGATGTTAAGCTGGAATTTTTAAAATTCGAAAAAAATGGTACAAAAATGGTACAGTAGACACAAAAATACGGCTTAATAAAAAATTTTAAGTACTGTAACCCTTGAATTTACGGGGGTTGCAAAAATATTTAAAAAAATTAGCACTCACCTCTTGACAGTGCTAACAATTAGTGTTATAACATAGCCAGAACGAAGGAAGAGAACAAAAGGAGGACATGAATGAAAGTCCTATGAGTTCTCATAACATCCCGGTTCCAGGAAACAAGGTAACGTGCATGAGATGTTCACAGAATGTGGACATATATTAGAAAAGGAGCGATGACTTATGTTAATGCCTAGTATTTTTGGAGAAGATTTGTTTGATAATTTTATGAATGATTTTTCATTTTACAATGATGCACCATTCGAGAATGTTGAGAAGAAGCTTTACGGACATCACGCAAAGAATGTTATGAAGACGGATATCAAGGAAACGGATGAAGGATACGAACTTGAGATTGACCTTCCGGGCTTCGCAAAGGATGAAGTTAAGGTTTCTCTCGACAATGGATATATGACAGTTTCTGCTGCTAAGGGTCTTGACAAGGATGAGCAGGAGAAGAAGTCAGGTAAGTATATCCGCCGTGAACGCTATGCAGGCGCCTGCGAGAGATCGTTCTATGTTGGTGATGAGATTACTGAAGAAGATGTAAAGGGCGAGTTTAAGCACGGAATGCTTAAGCTGTTCATACCTAAGAAGGAAGCTAAGCCGGCAGTTGAACAGAAGAAGTACATTTCAATTGAAGGCTGATTGAATTGAATCTGTAAGCTGCATCCCGCAGGCAGATTAATTCAATACATAATGTGAATATGAAGCACCGGAAGCGATTCCGGTGCTTTTGTTATGCTGTCTGCTTAAATTTTTCTACTGTATTAATTAAGATATGTTATAATAAAATACATAACATAACGGAAGGAAAAGAAAATTAATGAAGAAAAGCAGAGCAGCAGTACTGCTTGCACTTGCTGTAATATTTATATTCGGCAGAAGTGATAGCGTACGTGCGGAGGATGATTCTAATTTTACAAATCTTATTGTATTTGCAAGATTTGCAGATGAAGATGAATTTGTTGATGATGTTTATGAGGGAATCACGGTAAGGGAAATAACAGATAATTCATATAATACGGCAGAGTATAGCGTTAGTGATTATTACCGGAGTGTATCAGATGACAGGCTTCGCATGAAGAGTGTATATCTGTTTGATAATGGCGGTTCTGTCCGGTTGTCACATCAACGCGGATACTATGCAGAATACAGCGATACCAATAAGATAGGTTATGCAGATGACAGTGAGGCCGCAGCCCGCATGTATGAGCTTAAGCGTGAATGGTCAGATGCGGTCAATGCTGCAATATCTGCCGGAAATGTGATATCTGATTATGACGGTTCAAAGACATATTCATTTGACGAGCTCGACAAAGACGGTAACGGAACAATAGATTCAATTACAATAATTTATAAGAATACGACACAGAACAACATTGCTGTAAGCTGGGCATCACCATTGTGGAATTATACGGATTACGCGGATTATGTTGAGATAGGCACCGGCAAAGGCACCATAAAAAGCAGCAGGTATGTACAGATCACCAATTCATATGCAAGACCGGATGGAGATTCCAACGGATATCTGTTCAGGGATTCTGACGGCAGAATTATGTTGTCTGTTGCAGCAGCAACACACGAGATGGGACACGTAATGGGGCTGCGGGATTTGTACAATTCCTACAATTCATCACCTGTATATTATATGTCATTAATGGCTAAGCATATATCACCGGTGCCGCAGTTTATTTCGGTGAAAGAGAAGGAGGCGCTTGGCTGGGTTCATGAAGGGGACGTTGAAACACTTGTGGCGGATGGCGAATATAATCTCAGGGCGCTGGGGACATCCGGCGGTAAAGGTGCAATAGGGTATAAGCTTGATATACCGGCTAAGAATAAGACACTGTATCTTGAGTACAGAAACTTTGAGACAGATGGCAATAAGTATGATTCTCAATATAAGACACTGTATAAGATGAACGGTAACACGGTTGACAGAATTCCGATGAAATCCGGTCTTGTCTGCTATCTTATAGATACCGGCACCAAATTTCCAAGCAATATGAATTTCTCATCACCGAGATGGAATTATGAAGTACTTGGCGGCACATATAATACAAAATCAGATGCGGCGCTTGCAGCGGGAGAAGATATAGGTATTTATTCTGATATATATATTGAAGTAGAAAGTGTTGATGATAACTGTCTTACTTTCAGAATTGAAGGTGACTTTGAAGAGCACATACATACAGGAGGAGAGGCAACATGTGTTGAGCGTGCTGTATGTTCTGTATGTCATAAGGAATATGGAGAGCTCAATCCCGATAATCATAAGAATACATTTATAAAAGGGGCATCGGATGCAACATGCCGCGAGACCGGATATACAGGCGATATGTATTGCAAAGACTGTGACAAAATGATATCTAAGGGCAGTGCAATTGACAGGATCCCACATCAGTTAAAGCACGTTGAGGCCAAAGCGGCAACGGCTGCAAAGGAAGGAAATACGGAATATTATTTCTGCCGGATATGCTCAGGATATTTTGCTGATGACACCGCATCGCATGAGATTGAGTTTAAAGATACGGTGACGGACAAGCTTAAGCCTTCAATAACAGAAGGCAATAATGCATCTGTTGATGCATCGGCGGCAGTGGCAGCAATATTCAGGTCTGATGCAGCATATTCGGATTTTATCAGAGTTGCGGTTGATGGCAGGCAGCTTGTGGAGAATAAGGAATTCTCTGCCAGGGAAGGCAGCATAATTATCACGCTTACTCCTGAATTCATAAAAGGTCTTTCAGCAGGAAGGCATACATTGGAGATTGTTTCGGCAAGTGGAACGGCAGCAACAGATTTTACTGTTATAAGTGGCGGCAGCCAGCAGGAGACAACGGCAGCACCGCAGGAGACAACGGCAGCACCGCAGGAGACCACAACAGCACCACAGGAGACCACAACAAAAGAATCGCAGGAGCCAGCAACGGCAGCACAGGAGCCGACGGCAAAAGAGCCGCAGGAGACAACGGCAGCATCACAGGAAACCACAACAGCTTCAATCGCTCCATATTCAGCCGGGGATATATCATCACCTGATACAGGAGACAGTTCACATGCTGGCGTATGGATTGTCATAGCAGTAATATTTGCATTTTTTATATGGTTGATATTGACATTAAAATCAGCACAAGACCATAATTATAAGTAGTTAGTATAAACTTACTAGGGCCGGAGGTTATTTATAATGGACAATGTGAATTATAAATATAATGACATTAATGAGAGATATAAGCGACTTAACCATTTTACAATACTGTCAATATCCATTATGGCTGTGGTAGTATTGGTTTATCTGTGGCTTAAGCTTGCCAATGGCGGGATTAATAAGTCTCTTGTATATGGTGTAACGGCTGTTGTAGCTGCGGCAAGCATCATTAATGGTATCATTAATGTGAAGAATAAGTCTAATTCGTATCTGAGTATTGCAGCCGCAATTGACGTATATATTATATATATTCTTATAGGGTTACAGACGGATGCAACATTTATTCACTATATGCTTTTTGGTATTCTTATATTACAGATTCCGTATTACAGGAAGAGAAGAATGCTCTATACAACGATAGGTGCAATCGTTTCATTTATACTGGTACTCGTTATGCAGGCTGTACACGGTGTCAGCGCTATGGATGTTAATGCATTTTGTCAGGCGATGCTTGAATTGTCCGTAATTGTCGGAATATATTTTGCGGGAAAGATATCGATTGCATTCAACGGTGATGCACTTGGTGCAGCCAAAGACGAGCAGGAGCGTGTTAATAGCATACTTAATGATGTTTTGAATACCTCAAATACTGTTAAGAATGAAACAGCCAGAAGTACACAGCTTATGGATGAGCTTGTTACAAGTACTAAGTCTGTTGCCGGCAGCATGAATGAGATATCTGATGCTGCTTATTCCACAGCAAAAAGTATAGAAGAACAGAATACTATGACCGCCCATATTCAGGAAGCAATTGCACAGACTGAGAGCAAGTCCGTGGAGATGGTCAGCATAGCTGACAGCTCATCCGAGAGTGTGCAGAGTAATATCAAAGTGATTGAGGAGCTGGAGGAACAGTCAGCCAGAATCACCGAGACTAATAAGAAAGTAACTGAATCCATGACCAAGCTTCAGAACAAGACGGCAGAAGTTGAACAGATTGCGGGAATGATTCTTAATATATCAAGCCAGACCAATCTGCTTGCGCTTAATGCATCTATAGAAAGTGCAAGGGCGGGAGAGGCCGGACGTGGTTTTGCGGTTGTTGCGGATCAGATAAGACAGCTTGCGGAGCAGACCAAGAATTCTACTGAAGAGATTACGAGAATAACATCAGAACTTAATGCTAATTCGCAGGATGTTGTCAATTCCATTAATGGTTCGATTGAGGCCAGTGATATTCAAAGCCGGAAGATATATGCGGCCGGAGAGGCATTTAAAGAATTAAGCAATAACATGGAAGAACTCAGGAGCCATATTAATGAAGTTGACAGCCATATTGCAGAGCTTTCCAAGTCTAACGACAGGATTGTTGAGAATATCTCACAACTTTCGGCGGTTACTGAGGAAGTCACGGCGAGTGCCGATCAGGTCAGGAATATGAGTAATGATAACCTTGAATGTGTTGAGAAGGTGAAGATGGCTGTTGATACTATCAGAAGAACAGCGGATTGTTCACAGAATGTATAACAGCCATGGACAGCATTTGTATTTTTGTTTGCCAGTGGAATATTTAATTGGTTATCGGGCAGTGGAATTGATTAGTTCCATAATAACCGGAATAGCATCATTCTGACGGCTTACGCTCATTGCACCGATATACTGGTCACGCCTTGCATAGAGGTCATTAATTGCTTTGAGAAGCGTTTCATTGGTAATATTCTCTTCTTCTATGACACTGCTGTATCCCTGCTGTTTGAATGAGTTGGCATTAAGAATCTGATCACCGCGGCTTGCATTGGCTGAAAGCGGAATCAGAAGGTTAGGCTTTCTTAATGCCAGCAGCTCGCAAATAGCATTGGCACCCGCTCTCGACACAACAATATCACTCATTGCGAATAAATCACGCATCTCTTTGTTAACGTACTCAAACTGCACATAACCGTTAAGATTCTTAAGGCTCTCGTCAGTTTTGCCGGCACCGCACAGATGGCATACCTGATAGGTCTTGAGAAGTTCGGGAAGTATGGCCCGTATAGCATTGTTGACATGAACTGCGCCGGTGCTTCCTCCTGTCACAAGAAGAACGGGCTTAGCTGTTGTAAAGCCACAGAAATTAAGACCTGCAAGCTTGTTGCCGCTGAGGAGCTCCTGCCTTATAGGTGTACCTGTAAGAACGGCTTTGTCAGCCGGGAGCAGTTTGACTGTCTCAGGGAAATTACAGCATATCTTACTTGCGGACTTAGCAGTGATTCTGTTAGCCAGACCCGGAGTCATATCCGATTCATGGCTTATGACCGGGATATGATGCGCTGCAGCAGCGAGAACAACCGGCACGGACACATATCCTCCCTTTGAAAAGACAATGTCAGGCTTCAGCTTTTTCATAAGTGACGCACTTTCACTATATCCGTGGATTACATGGAATGGGTCACTTAAGTTCTTAAGGCTCTTGTAACGTCTTAATTTGCCTGTATCTATTCCGTAATATGTTATTCCGAGATCTGTAATAAGCTTCTTCTCTATTCCGTCATAGGAGCCTATGTAGCAGATGTCATAACCGGCATCCTTAAGACTTGGAATAAGTGCAATATTAGGTGTAACATGTCCGGCAGTCCCACCACCGGTCAATACGATTCGTTTCATGATTATTCTGCCTTTCCGATTCCGTCCTTATATGCAAGGAGTGCCAGTGCAAGCTGGTCAGGACATGATGTTGACTTGAATCCGCATCTGATGCCTTTCATACGCTTAATGGCTTCTTCAATATCCATACCTTCAACAAGTCTTGCGACACCCTGTGTATTACCTGAACATCCGCCTTCAAACTGTACATCTGTGACTTTATTGTCTTTTACGTCAAATGTGATTGAACGTGAGCAGACACCTTTTGTATTGTATTTCATGATAGTACCTCTTTTCTGTGCCTGTGAATTATATGCACATAAAATTTTACAATATAGTATATCACAAATGAGACAACGATATCAATAGAGGGAAAAATCCGTTTTTGTATAAATTTATGCTCTGATATCCATACTAATTACGGAAGTATTATTTAAATTAAGGTGAAATGAGGCAGTCTATGATAAAGGGAAAACAGAGTATCGAATTTGAAAACACGCCATATGTTATAGGATATGCATGTACCGCAGGGAAAAAGGAAGGCGAGGGTCCGCTTGGAAGCTATATAGATACAATAAGTGAAGATGCCATGTTTGGTATGCAGACATGGGAGGAGGCGGAGAGTCATATGCAGAAGCTTACGGCACAGACACTGCTTGATAAATCAGGACTTACAGCGGAAGATATCAGATATATATTTGCAGGAGATCTGTTAGGGCAGCTTATTGCAACTTCGTATGGAATAATGGATCTGCAGATTCCGCTGTTTGGTGTGTATGGTGCATGTTCGACAATGGGAGAGACAATGGCACTTGCGTCAATGAGCGTGGCTGCCGGATATGCCCCGAAAGCTGTAGCACTTGCGTCAAGTCATTTTGCAAGCGCTGAGAAGCAGTTCCGATTTCCTCTTGAATACGGCAATCAGAGACCGCTTGCGGCAACATGGACTGTTACGGGATGCGGAAGTGTTGTCTTAAGTGAGGATGACAGTATGCATGACGGAAGCGGAAAGAGGGCACATATAAGGGTTGCTGGCATAACAACCGGGAAGATAGTAGATTACGGAGTGAAGGACAGTATGAATATGGGGGCCTGCATGGCGCCTGCAGCGGCTGAACTTATTGCGCAGAATATGTCAGACTTCGGTGCGGGTGATGACTATTATGACCTGATAATAACGGGGGATCTCGGTCTTGTTGGCAGGACCATAATACTCGACCTGCTTGAGCGTAAGGGAATACACATAGAGGACAGATATTCTGATTGCGGAATAGAGATATTCGACGGAGATAAACAGGATACGCATGCCGGCGGCAGCGGATGCGGCTGCTCAGCGGTAACACTGTGTGCAAAGATACTTCCCATGATAGAACAGGGAAGGCTTGGACGTGTATTGTTTGTGCCGACGGGAGCATTGATGTCTCCGACAAGCTTTAATGAGGGCAAATCAGTTCCCGGAATTGCACACGGAATTGTGCTGGAGCATGTGTGAAAAGAGGGACAGCTATTTGTGTCTGTGGAGTGGAGGATTAAAATGGAAAAATATGTAATAGCTTTTATTGTTGGTGGATTTATATGCGCAGCGGTTCAGGTGCTTATGGAAAAAACGAAGCTTATGCCGGGCCGCATTATGGTGCTTCTGGTGTGTGCCGGTGCAGTACTTGGTGCCGTAGGACTGTATCAGCCGTTCACAGACTGGGCAGGTGCAGGGGCAACTGTACCGCTGCTTGGGTTTGGCAATGTATTGTGGAAGGGTATAAAGGAAGCTGTAGACAATGACGGAGCTTTGGGTCTGTTTAAGGGGGGATTTACAGCCGGAGCCGTGGGCTGCAGTGCTGCACTGATATTCGGATATCTGTGCAGCCTCATCTGCAATCCTAAGATGAAGAAGTAGACTTGGGAGTCTTAAGAGAAAATACAAATTCAGTTCCGACACCCTCGGTACTTATGACGTCAATACGTTCACCGTGGGTCTGTATAATCTCACGGACGATGGCAAGCCCGAGGCCTGAGCCTTTTTTGTCACGTCCGCGGGAATTATCCGTCTTGTAGAAACGCTCCCAGATTTTCTTGAGGTCGTCCTTTGGAATACCGATGCCGTTATCCTTCACGGAGATAAATGCGCGTCCGTTCTTTGTGGTTGTTGAGATTGCAATAAATGAATCCGGATGGCTGAACTTTACGGCATTGTCAACAAGATTGTATACAACCTGCTGAATCTTCTCCATATCTGCGTGAACCATGAGCTGCCTTGATGAAAATGTAAGCTTGAAGGTAATCTTTTTCTCTGTACATACGCCCTCAAACGTCTCAATAGTGTGACGGATAACATCATTAATGTCAAAATCACTGTAATTAAGACGGACACTCTTAGGGTCAAGGTCATTGAGAGTAAGCAGATTATTGGTGAGCTTGGTAAGGCGCTCGGTCTCGAACAGGACAATTCCGATATACTTCTGATGAAGCTCCGGAGGGATTGTGCCGTCAGACATTGCTTCAAGGTATCCCTTTATGGATGTCAGCGGAGAACGGAAATCGTGCGATATGTTGGAGATGAACTTCTGCTGGAACTTATCCATCTCATTAATCTCGCTGCTCATGTAGTTAAGGGATGCGCCGAGCCTGTGAAGCTCATCACCTGGGGCAAGGTCGATGCGGTAATCAAGATTGCCTTTGGAATATTCGTCAACACCTTTGATAATCGCCTTAAGTGGTCTGTGAATCATTATAAAATAAAACGCCACGAAAAGAAGGATAAGCATCATCATAATAATAAATGTCACATAGTTGGTGTTAAATGTTGTATATACCTGCGAACGGAGTGTGCCAAGCGGTATGTGTATGGCTACATATCCCTTGACAGTGTAAGCGTTGGTAATCGGAGCCATAAGCCTCAGCATATCCTCACTGAAATAATCAAAAAAACGTCCGGACTGGGAATAGCGGCTGCCGCTTCTTGTATAGTCAAAATCATTGAGCCGGACGCTGTTCTGGTCTGTAATATCGCGGGATGTATCCATGAGAATGTTGCCGTCAGTATCTATGAACATAATGCGTTCTCCTGATGCTGAGGCAACGGTTATCATCTCACTTCTGATAAGCCTTATTTTCTCGTCTGAAAAATATGTGCTGGCATAATCTTTGGATATCGAGACAGCCTGATTATACATCTGTTCAGTCCTTGACTCTATAATGGCACGGTAATCAAGGAAATAACAGATATTGCTGATTAATATAAACCCTATACAGCCTACAAAGATGTAGAGCAGCAGGAACTTCTTAAAAATAGAAATATGCATGGCAGACTACTTTACCTCGAACTTATAACCAATTCCCCAGACAGTTGCAATTGACCATTGTTCATGATCCTTTATCTTCTCGCGCAGACGCTTGATATGGACGTCAACGGTTCTTGTATCTCCGAGATATTCATAACCCCAGATATGATCAAGAAGCTGTTCCCTTGTGAATACCTGATTAGGAGATGATGCAAGGAAATAAAGCAGCTCAAGCTCCTTTGGGGGCATCTCAACAGGGGTACCGTCATATATGACAGAATAGTTGGCAAGATTGATTGAAAGACCGGGATATTCAACAGTCTTAGCATCTGCCGTTGTATCAGCCTTGGGCTTCTGATAACGTCTGAGTACTGCCTTGACACGCGCAACAAGTTCCTTTGAATCAAATGGCTTTATCATGTAATCATCAGCACCGAGTTCAAGGCCAAGAACCTTGTCGAATGTCTCACCCTTTGCGGAGAGCATTATTATCGGGAGATTATTGTTTCTGCGTACCTCTCTGCATACCTGATATCCGTCCATGCCGGGAAGCATAAGGTCAAGAATCATAAGATCCGGTCTGAACTCGGTAACTGCCGCAAGTGCTGCTTCGCCGTCATGGACGGTCATTGTCTCAAAGCATTCCTTGGTAAGATAAAGTGCAATAAGTTCTGCAATGTTTTCGTCATCATCAACGATAAGAATTTTCTGTTTTGCTGCCATTAAAACCCCTCCATTAATTCATCTGCCTGAGATTTATTTAAACTCTACGATAGTAACGCCGGCATCTCCTTCGCCCTGTTCACCGAGGCGGAATGACTTGACATAAGATATTCCTTTAAGATAGGCGGCAACGCCATTGCGGAGCGCACCTGTGCCTTTGCCATGAACAATGCGTACCTGAGGAATTCCGGACAGATAAGCGTCATCAAGGTACTTATCAAGCTTAGCGACAGCTTCATCGACCGTATATCCCAGAAGATTAATCTCGGGAGATATGGACGAGGATTTGCCCATCTTAATGCTTCCGCTTCCGCCAAGCCCTCCGGCAGGCTTGCGGCTCGTACGGCTGCCTTTGCTGATTGCATTGCCAAATGCATCCTCTTCTATAATCTCAAGGTCGGAAATATTAACCTTGGAACGTATTATTCCCATCTGAACAAAGAGGTTACCCCTGGCATCTGGACGTGTACTTACTGTTCCGACGAGGTTCATGCTGAGAACCTTGACGCGTGTACCGAGTGTGAACTCGGAAGGCTTATGAACTTTACGCGGTTCTGCTGGCTCATCTTTCTTCCTGCCGGCACTGATACGTTCTCTTGTTGAATTCATCTTGTCACGGACTTTGGTACGGGACTTCTCAAGTTCCTGTACAGTCATGCCGTGCTTATTCATCACGCGGATTGTCTCGTCAGCGTAATCCTTCGCCTCCTGAAGAATCCGGGCAGCTTCGGTTGAAGCCTTATCAAGAATGCGGTCACGCTGCTCATCGAACTTTGCACGCTCAGACTGAAGCTGTGTCTTAAGACGCGCAGCCTCCTCCTTAAGCTCAGCCACCTCTCGGCGTTCTTCCTCAAGTGCGATTCTCGAGCCCTCAAGGTCTGTAAGAACATCTTCAAACTTAACATCCTGAGTCTCGATACGGTTCTGTGCATCATTGATAATATAATCTGACAGTCCTAATTTGCTTGATATTGCAAATGCGTTACTCTTGCCGGGAACACCGATAAGAAGTCTGTAGGTCGGACGAAGTGATTCAACGTCGAATTCACAGCATGCATTCTCTACGCCCGGAGTTGAGAGGGCATATACCTTAAGCTCACTGTAATGTGTTGTTGCTATGGTTCTTATTCCACGCTTATGCAGATTGGCAAGTATTGCTGTAGCCAGTGCAGCACCCTCTGTCGGGTCAGTACCGGCACCAATCTCATCGAAGAGAATAAGAGTGTTGCGGTCTGCGTATCTTAATATCTTAACTGTGTTAGTCATGTGTGATGAAAATGTACTGAGGCTCTGCTCAATACTCTGTTCATCACCTATGTCTGCATAGACCTTCTTGAATACGGCAAGCTCTGAGTTGTCAAATGCCGGAATATTAAGTCCTGACTGTCCCATAAGAGTAAGAAGTCCTACCGTCTTAAGCGAAACAGTCTTACCGCCTGTGTTGGGACCCGTAATTATGAGCAGGTCAAAATCTCTGCCGAGCCATATGTCAATAGGTACGACATGATGCGGCTCAATAAGCGGATGACGGCCTTTCTTGATGTTGATATAGCCGTTCTCATTCATGACAGGGCGGCTGCATTTGTAGAAACGTGACAGTGAAGCCTTGGCAAATGCAAAGTCAAGCAGGACAAGAGACTCCTGGTCAGTAAGAATTGCATCGGCATACTCAGCACAGTGAGAACTGATTCTTGCAAGTATTACTTCAATCTCAGCTTCTTCCTTAAGCGAAAGTTCCTTAAGGTCATTATTAAGCTTAACAACGGACATTGGTTCAATGAAAAATGTTGAACCTGTTGCAGACTGGTCATGAACCATTCCCGGAACATTGGACTTGTATTCAGCCTTGACAGGCAGACAATAGCGTCCGTTCCTTGTGGTTATGACGTAATCCTGAAGATATGTGCGGACTGAAGCTGAATTAAGAAGTGATGTTAATTCAGTATGAATCTTATCCTGCCCGGCTTTTATCTTACGCCTGATATCCTTAAGATTCTGGCTTGCATCATCGATTATCTCATCCTCGCTTAAGATACACCTCTTAAGTTCCGCTGCCAGAGATGTAACCGGGTCAAGTGATTCAAAGAGTGGCGTGAGGGAATCCGCTTCTTCCTTATGACCTGCATAAGATGAAGCTCTGGCTGCGGCTTCAAGTATCGAACCGATATTAAGCAGTTCTCTTGTGTTAAGGCTGCCTCCTGCTTCGAGACGCTTAATGCACATACGGCAGTCTGCAAATCCGCCAAATGATGGTGCACTGTGCGTAATTGAGCGGCCAAGTGCATCATTGGTATTGGAAAGAGCTGCCTCTATTGATGTAATATCAGTCATCGGCTGAAGCTCATGGCACATGCGGCGCGTCATATCCGTTGCTGCATAACCTTCAAGCTTTTCTGTTATTTTGTTATATTCAAGAGTCTTTAAAACTTTCTCGTTCATTATGAAAACACCTTTCTGAAAATACATATCCATTTTACCTTATAAGAAGCAAAAATGCCACAGATATTTGGAGGCCGGCGGCTAAATATTTACACTCAATTCATTATTTGTTCATAAATATATTATAGACTAAAGAAATGTTATAATGTATCAAAAGTACTGAATCTTGCGAGGTCATGAATGAAGTCAGCGGATAATAAGAAAAAGAATGCAAAAAACATCAAAGATAACAATGGCAGTACGGGCAGCCCGGAGTCATATA
>ULTU01007159.1_pt1 | contig 12787 bp, 11 predicted proteins | sample 1957861 | NCBI WGS metagenome assembly ULTU01 (sample SAMEA4835742, study PRJEB28245) | human gut metagenome | biome: gut microbiome; material: fecal sample | place: Denmark | collected 2008
TCAAAAGTCGGTGTCCATGTATCCGGCAGTTTATAAACCGAGCCCATTGTATAGACACCGCTGCCTTTTTCGGCTTTCTTAAGTGACTCCCTTGTGATCTTTTTCATATCAAGGAATGGCAGCCCGGATGATGCGTCTGCTCGACAATCTCCAATACAAGGCCGCCATCAATCGGCATATTCATCATGACGCATATAAGGTGCTGGCGGTTCTCATCCCCGATAGCGTTCAGCAGCTTCCGGCATTGTTTAAATTCCGCCTCCAGTTTATGAACCTCTTCGCAAAACAGATTCATGGTATAACCATCTCCTTTATTCAAGCGCTTAAACTGATTATACCATAAATCTATGAACAAAGTTTATCTGTAAAGAAAATTGATACAGAGTTTTCAAAATCGGTCCATCTGCTCCTGGGTAGCCACCTGCCTACAACTTGTATTGCTATTTCCTATCGTTCCGAACAATGCAACCATTGTCCGGCAGCTGTTTCAGGTACCAACAATTCTGCAGTAGTATACCCAAGAGGAGAAATATGATTGGGTATGGCGGCGACAAAAGCTGGGTAAATACCCCCAAAAAGAAAAGAAAGCACCCATAGTGAGTGTTTTTTTTATCTTAGTTTATCATGAAATCAAGTCTTTCAATTCTGTTCTTTACCAGTCAGAACCCCAATCGTCGGAGCCGGAGTCCCAGCTGCTATCGGAATCCCAACTGCTGTCAGAGTCCCAGCTGCTGTCGAAATCCCAGGTGTCGTCATCATCATACGAAGGGTCGTAGTAAGGAGAATCATCGAAGTCATCATAATCGGCGCTGCTGTCATAAGAGTTGGAATCATAATAGGAAGAATAATCATCATTCATCCAGTCGGCAACCGTAGTAGCAGTCCAGGCGTCGTTCATCCATTCATACCAGCTGCCGTGATAGTAATAATAATTGTTGTTGCCGTAGGTGTAGTAACCGGTTCTGGGTCCGGAACCGCCGCAATTAAATAGGGAGGGCATTGCCAGCTGCACAACTACAATCAGGATAATAATCGTAATAATGTTTTGAAGTTTGTTTTTTCGGGTCGGTTCATTGCTGCTCCGGTTGCCGGAAGTATTCCCCTGCGGACGCGGCTGGCCTGCCTGACGGGCTTTCTGGTCGGCAACGCGTTCTTTCATTTTCATATAAAGCTCGTTTACCGCATAGGCTTCATCGCTGCCCTTGTAGCGGACCGCACGGCTGCCGTCGGCTTTGTTTTTGTAAACCACAAAAGTGCCGTCGTCCGGGTCCTTGTAAATACCGAAGGCCTTCGGACCTCTGTAATCCTCGCCGATAAAAGTACGCATGTCGGCAAGCGGCAGATTCATTGCCTTAGCCCATGCCTTCAGTTCTTCGATCGTTTTAGGAACCTTGTCTGACTGTCTCACGTAGTGGCTGTTGGTTGCTCCGCAGTTCGGACAGGTTTCGTCAAAATCATTAATCCAACTATCACAATAATCACATTTAATTTTCACAGTTTTCCCCCTCTGCATCTTATGTTGAAATGTCAGCTGTATCGCATAGTAAAATATATTCTCAAAATGAGACTGCAAATACAAATAATGTACTTAGTATAAGGCAAAAGGATGACCATCGTCAACGGCAGCCTGCCATTTTCCCAAAATTATATGAAAATTCATCAAGACCCGACCGAAAAACGTTTTCACCTCACTCTGCCACATGAAATTCAAAGGTTATCCCGTCAAATGCGTACCCCCCACTCTGCCACACGAAATTCAAAGGTTATCCCGTCAAATGCGTACCCACCACTCTGTCACACGAAATTCAAAGGTTATCCCGTCAAATGCGTACCCCCACTCTGTCACATGGATTTTACATGGGATTTACGGCAGCGTGATAGCGGAAGCCGGCAAGAAGCATTATGATTCCGATGTACACAAAAAAGGATGAAAGCAAAAATCATTACGTGCAAAATGTGCGTAAAAGCAAAAAATCATTACGTGCAAAATGTGCGTAAAAAGCAGAAAAGAGGATAACTATGAAAAAGAAAAAATTAATCGCAATGCTTACCGCCGCTGCAATGGTATTGTCACTGGCAGCCTGCGGAAACACAAACAATCAGGAGAACAAGGCGGCAGCAAATATTTCCACCGCCGCTTCCGGGGAGAGCGCTCAGGAGAGTACGGAGAGTAAGGAAAGTGTGGCAAATGATACAAAGGATGCCACTGCAGACGACAGCGCTGCCGATGCAGCGGAAAAACCGGTGCAGACCAAGCCCTTAGTGGTTTACTTAAATGACTTTGATGCTGTAATCGGTGATATGTTTAAGGAAGCAACCGGTTATGATGTAGAGGTAGTTGTCGGAAACGGTGCAGAAACTATGTCCCGTATCGCTGCCGAAAAAGGCAATCCCCAGTGGGACGTTGTATGGATTGACTCCATGTATGATGTATACAATTTGTCCGCAGACGGCGAGCTTGTAACTGACTGGGAGCCGGAAAATGCCGCAAACTTAACCGGCTTTTCCAAGGATCTGGTACCGGATAACAAGTGCATGTACCCCACCGATATCCATGCGGCAGGCGTTCTGGTTTACCGCAATGACGTGTGGAGCGAAGCAGACGCCCCCAAGACCTTCGATGATTTAACCGATGCAAAATATAAAGATGCCGTTGGTATGGCAGACCCCGGTGTGGCAGCGCCCGCTTATCCTCTGGCAGCTTATTTCATGGATAAAAAAGGACTGGATGCCGGAAAAGAATACTTTACCACCCTGTTCGACAACGGTCTGAAGGTATTCCCCAAGAATCCCCAGGTTGTGCAGGCTCTGGCAGGCGGAGACATCTCCATTGCCATGCTGCAGGAAACCAATGCTTACGATATGGTAGCAAGCGGCGAACCCGTCTCCATTATCTGGCCCGAGGAAGGCGCTCCCGGATCTACCCGTGTGGCAGCCATCAGCTCATCTACCGAGCAGCTGGAAATCGCCAAGATTTTCGTAAACTTCTTACTGGATGCCAAGACCCAGCAGCAGCTTGTAGATACCGGCGACGAAGGATATTTTGAACCCTCCGTAGAAGGCGTTACCTTAAAGGCAGAGCGTGATGCCAACGCAATCTTAGCCGTTGCAGACGAAGTATTCGGTGCGGAAAACGAAGCCGACATCAAGGCATGGTTTGCAGATATGTCCGCGAAGTAGGAGAAAACATGAAGAGTAAAGACAATGCCGCAGGCATAGGAATACTCGGACTTCTGATTTTATTAGTACTGTTGCCTCTGGTGACAGTACTATTTCAGGTTATATGCCCGGGACTTTCCATCGATAAATTCAATTTGTCCAATCTGGCACTCGTACTGGATGTATTTAAAAGACCGCTGTGGAAAAAAGCATTTTTGAACTCCTTCTTTTTAAGCTGCGGCACCACGGTGCTGGGTCTTATTCTGGCAGCCGTACTGGCTCATTTCCGGGTAAATTATAAATTCGCGTGCGCAAAACTTCTGGACTTTACAGCATGGGTGCTGATGATAATTCCTTCCTTTATACTGGCGCAGGGCTGGGTGTATTTTTCCTCCAGTAACGGAATTGCCAGTGCGTGGCTGGGTATAAAAGGAGTCGGCTCCTTTGTTTTCAGCTACTGGGGATTGGTGTGTGTAATGGTTCTTTGCAAATTTCCCCTTGCCTATGTGACCATCAAAACTTCCATGGAGTGGTATCCGTCCCGCCTGATGCATGCGGCGCGGATGAACGGTGCATCGGCATTCCGGGCATGGAAAAATGTGCAGCTCCCCCTCTGTATTCCCGCTTACTGCTCGGCGGCAATGTTGATTTTCATGGACACAGTGGGCGATTACGGCATGTCCTCCACCATAACGGCGGTTTATTCCTTCCCCACACTGCCATACACCATTTACAGCGCCATCTGCTCCTCACCGGTGCGTTTTGACATGGCGGGCGTGCTTTCCCTGTACCTGATGGTCATGATTGTAATCGCTATGGCGGTGCAGTACGGCGCCATGGGAAAAAAAAAAATTTGATTTCTTAGATAACGGCACGGAGCGTGTGATGGTGGTTTCTCCGAAAAAACCGGTGCAGGTTTTACTTACAGCCTCAACGGTGCTGTTCTGTCTGATAGCACTGGGAATACCGGTAGGTTCCGAACTGGTCATGTCCTTTTCAGGTTCCGTCAGCGTGCAGAAATTTACCTTTACCCTGGATAATTATAAGGAAGTGCTATCCTCTGCGGGCAGCATGGTAAGCGGCATCAAACATTCTCTGGGGCTGGCGGGAATATCCGCAGTGTTTGGCATCCTGATTGGATTTTGCGTGGCGTATGTGCTCACCTATTCCCGTTTTAAGCTGAAAAAACTGATTGATATGCTGACGCTTGTGGCAATGGCGGTGCCGGGCGTGGTGCTGGGCATCGGTTATATTTTTGTATGGAACCAGAAATGGCTGACAAAAGTGGGACTGCATTTGTACGGAACACCGTCTATTTTAGTACTTGCCAGCGTGGCGGCAGCCATTCCCATGATAAACCGCGTGCTGGTGGGCGGCATGGCAAAAATCCCCGGCAGCCTGCTTACGGCAGCACAGATGCAGGGAGCCGGCTTTTTCCGTAAAATCCGCACCATTCTTTTGCCGCTTCTGCACAACAGCAGTGTTTCGGCGGTACTTGCGGCATTCGGAGGCAGTGTGTTTAACCTTGCCATCACTACCATTCTGTATCCGCCAAATTACAGTACGCTGCCGGTTTACATCAGCGACTCCTACAACGATTTGAAGTTCGGCTACGCGGCAGCAGCCACCATGGTGGGCGGCGCCTTTATCATGGGCATCATGATGCTTTTGGAAGTGGTGCTGAACGCCGGCTACCGGAAAAAGCAGGGACATTAACCGGCAGAGTGAAAAAGCACGGTTGAAAGCGGAAAAATGAACAGTAAGAAGAAAGTGGTTATAAATTATGGAAACGATTTTGGAACTGAAAGATGTAAAGAAGAATTACGGTAAGAAAGAAATCTTAAAAGGCATCAACCTGACGGTGCAGGAAGGGGAGATTATCAGTGTGCTCGGCCCTTCCGGCTGCGGTAAGTCTACCTTATTAAATATCATTGCCGGCATTCTGCCCCTGAACGCAGGGCAGGTATTTGTCCGGGGTAAAGAAATGTCATCTCCACACAGGGTGGTGCCTATCGAACAGCGTGACATGAACATGGTGTTTCAGGATTTTGCCCTCTGGCCGCATATGAAGGCACGGGACAACATTATTTACGGATTGAAGGTGCGCAAAACGGACAAGGCGCAGATGCAGGAAAAACTTCACGAGGTGGAAACTCTGCTACATCTGGAAGGACTATTAGACCAGTATCCGGCAGAACTTTCCGGCGGACAGCAGCAGCGCGTGGCAATCGCCAGGACGCTTATCACCAACCCGTCCATTATTCTGCTGGACGAACCGCTCTGCAATCTGGACGTGCAGCTTCGTATTGAAATGAGAACGGAAATGGCACAGCTTTTCCGCCAGTTAAAGACCACGGTATTCCACGTTACCCACGACCCGTCCGAAGCATTCGCCATGGCGGACCGCATTATCGTGATGAACCAGGGTGTGATTGACCAGATTGCCACCCCGGCGGAATGTTACGAAAGCCCCCGCACCATCACGGTAGCGGGACTTTTAGGCGCCGGAAACTGCGTGCACGGCGCAGTGATGGAAGGGCCCGCGGGAGCAGACGATGCAGAAGTTGGAAGTGCAGAGCAGGCAGCAGATGGCAGCGACAGGGAAAACCGTGCCGTTGTCAGCATGCAAAACCGGAAGCTTGTCTGTAAAAGTTTTCAAAATGTTAAAAAAGGGCAAAAAATGCTCTTGAAATTTCGCCCGGAAGAATGTATTTTTGTAGAAAAAGAATGTAAAAATGCTATTCCGGTGCGCGTGGTGATGTCCTCATTTGAAGGCGGCCAGTACCGGGTTAAGGTGGAAACAGATGGCGGCGATACCTTCTGCCTGCTTCATCCTACGTTTTTGAAGGAGCAGCAGACGGGATACGCCCAAATCCTTCCGGAAAGGTTGTATGCTTATGAGGAAATTTCTGGCTAAGGGCGGTTACGGAGAACATGGACGGAGCTGCTTTTTAACGGAATACGGTACAGAAGGTCGTTTTTATATGGTGGATTGCGGTATTATGGACAGCGACAGCAATCCCTATCCCGATGTGACGGAGGAGGAACTTGCCAAAACGGATTACGTTTTTCTGACGCACAGTCACAAAGACCATAGCGGTGCATTTATGCACTTTGTGGAAAAAGGTTTCCGGGGAACACTGGTTACCTCTGCCATGGCGTTTGAACTGTCGGATATAACCTATGACAAGGTTGTCATTTTATCATTGGATATGGAGCAGCCGGTGGCCTTCCGGCAGCAGGACTTACAGGTTTCCTTCGGTAGAACCGGCCACTGCATGGGCGGCCTGTGGTTTCTCATCACGGATGCACTGGGCACCTGCTTTTTCAGCGGAGACTATCAGGAAGATACCCTTGCCTATGCCTGCGATGCGGCAAGAGGAATGAAAGCGGAGCTTGCTATTGTGGATTGTGCCCATTATGAAACGGACAAGAGTGCCGCCGAACTTCGTGAGGACATGCTCGCACAGACGGATAAATATCTGCAGGAGGCGAGACGGGTCATTTTCCCGGTACCAAAATACGGCCGCGGCATGGAGATGTTCGCCCTGCTGGAAAAGGAATTTCCGGATAAAAAAGTCATGGTGGATGCTGCCTTCGTAAGGGAAAGCCTGCGTTGCCTGAAGGACAGAGCCTGGTTCTGTGAGGATACCTACGACAAATTATGTGGATTATTGGAGCGGCTTTCCGGGGAATGTGTGGATTTCTCCAGAGAGGATGCCGTACAGCCGGATTATGATATTCTACTGCTTGCGGACACGCACCTTTTGAAGCCTTACAACACTGCTTTCGTGGAAAAGGAAGTAGCCGCCGGAGCAAGAGTAATCGTTACCGGCAGGGTCAGACCCGGCAAGCTGCCGGAAAAACTGCTTGCCGAAGGAAAAGCAGCGAAGTTTCTGTACCCCCACCACCAGAGCAGAGGCGACCTGCTCCGCGTGGCAGAAAACAACGACTTTACCGTCGTCCTGCCTTACCACAATGAGGTAAAAGAAGTGCTGGTGAAGTAAAGAGAAGTAAAAAGAGAGGCTTAAGCCGGTATGACAGAAATGTTGTACCGGTTTTTTTGATTTTAAATTATACTCTGTTATTGTATGGCTTTTTTGTCGGATTACGCGATAAGTCGGAATATATAAAATTAGGGTGAAAATTGACGGAAAATGCAGGATATGGTAATGTAATAATAAGTGGGTAAGTCATGATTCGGAAGTATGTAAAACATCATAAATTTGCTGGTGTGCAAGGCCGAAATACTGAAAGTAAGTATTATATAATGTAGGTAGCAAAAAGCAGATTCTCAAACCCTGATACATGTCAATAATGACCCGCAGGAAACGTCTAAAAACGTGAATGAGCAATCTGCCTTTCTTGCAGTATAAGGAGTATGTGCGCTAATGTCAACAATACAATTGCAATTATGATACTTTGAAGACGAATCAATTAAAACATGGGAAATTATAAGAAATAGAGATTCCATTATCCCAGCTGCTCTAGCGTTGACAAGATTAAGTCCAGCAACCGCAAGTACTACCATGGTCGACAATCCGATGTGATTGCTATGGGCTATGACCCGTGCAAATATTGCAACCCGTAAAGGAGGACATTATGGATATTCTGAATTGCATTAAAAAAACCACGCTCCAAAGCGGCTATAGTCAGGAGGTAGCGGACTGCCTTGCAGGTATGATGAAATACATGATTGACCAGCAACTTATCGGTGCTTGCCACGCTACTGCTTCCGCATTGTACGTTGCCCTATCAGAACTTGATTTACAGCCGCAATTGTGCATAGGAGAAGTCCTGACTGGGCAAATGGCATTTGACCACTCTTGGCTTTTGGTTGATGGAAAAATAGTTGATCTTGCCTGTTATATGACCTTAGTGGGTATGGGACTGCCCGTTTCGTCTCCGATTCTATTCGGTAAAAATGCTATAACAGGACAGCCACCAGAATTAAATTATGGAGCCAAATCTGGTCAAGGGCTGGACGAAACTACGGAACGCATTTTACGGATGCCATTCCAACTTTACATGAATTGCTTTCCATATGAAGAAAACGGTTTGTGGGATGTGGTCGCAAGAATACTGCCCAATGACATAAAGGTGGGTGAACTGAGGAGTAAATACAAAGATGTGAAACGGCACTACTCAGTGTACTAAGAGCAGGAGGCAATATAGAAAAACTGAGAATTGTGCCTGAACTTCAAGGATTGCAAAAGAGAATGCCAACTACCGCTGAAAATCGTTTCAGGTTACTGGAAAAAATCGACGGTATAAAGTATAATTATTGTGTGTATTTATCTGAGCCAATCGACTGTAATAAAGAACTATTGAGATTGCCCGATGCAGATTATGAAATGTACTGTGTTTTATTGACTATGCTGTTCCTAAAAGATTATTTTTCAATGTGTCTTTTGGAGAAAGGATTCAATCCGGAGTGGTTGATAGAACAATCAGTCGGATGATTACACTTCTATGTGAACAAGCCAGGTCTTTCTGGCTCTTGGTGTATATTAATTTTTTTATACTATGAACTTCCGATAATTTTTTGTTATCGGAACCGGGGAGGGCTATTAATGAGCGACCTGATGAAAAAGCATGAAATGACAGAAGAAGACATTAAATTGCAATTCATTACCCCGGCCATCGAGGCTGCTGGCTGGGACAAACTCAAGCAAATCAAGATGGAGTATAACTTTACCGATGGGCAGGTCATTGTCCGCGGGAATTCCACTGTCCGTGGAAAACGTAAACGAACGGATTATCTGCTGTACTATAAACCCAATCTCCCGCTTGCGATAGTTGAGGCAAAAGACAATCGCCACAGCATCGGAGCTGGTATGCAACAGGGTATCAAATACGCAGAATGTCTGGATGTTCCGTTTGTATACAGTTCGAATGGCGATGGGTTCTTGGAGCATGATATGTTCTGTGGAAAAGAACGGGAAATCAAATTGGAAGAGTTCCCAAGTCCGGAAGAATTGTGGCGGCGATACAAAGGTGATACATTAATGACTCCTGATCAGGAAACGCTGATTACCGAGCCGTACTATTTTCAGCCAGGGGATAAAACTCCTCGCTACTATCAGCGTATTGCAATCAACCGTACCATTGATGCAATTGCCCATGGGCAAAACCGCATTTTGCTTGTTATGGCAACGGGTACGGGTAAAACCTACACAGCATTCCAGATCATCCATCGTCTTTGGAAATCCGGTCGTAAGAAAAAGATACTGTTCCTGGCTGACCGCAATATTCTGGTCGACCAGACTATGCAACAGGATTTCAAACCGTTTTCCAAGGTCATGACCAAAATTGAGGGGAAAAAGCTAGATAGTTCCTATGAACTGTACCTGTCCCTATACCAACAATTGGCTGGGGATGAAAATGAAGAACCGTTCCGTGCGTTTAAGCCTGACTTCTTTGACTTGATTGTCATTGATGAGTGTCACCGTGGTAGCACAAAGGAGGATTCTCGGTGGAGGCGGATTCTGGAATACTTCTCTTCTGCTACTCAGATTGGTATGACCGCCACCCCAAAAGAAACCAAAGAAGTATCGAACATTTCCTATTTCGGAGAGCCTATTTACACATATAGCCTCAAACAGGGCATTGATGATGGTTTTCTTGCTCCGTATAAGGTGTTGCGTGTGGGTCTTGACCGCGATCTGGAAGGGTGGCGGCCGACATCATGTCAGTGTGATATTTACGGCTTTGAAATCGATGACCGGGAGTACAACATCAAGGATTTTGATAAGAACCTAATCATTGATGAGCGTACCATCGCTGTAGCAAAGCGTATAACTAAGTTTTTGAAGGACACCGACAGGTTTGCCAAAACCATCGTATTCTGCGTGGACATTGACCATGCAGAGCGTATGCGACAAGCGCTGGTAAATGAAAATGCAGACTTGGTTGCTGAAAACTCCAAGTACGTTATGCGTATAACGGGCGATAATGCAGAGGGCAAGGCGCAGCTGGATTACTTTATTGCCGAGGATAGCCCCTACCCCGTAATTGTTACCACCTCTAAACTGATGACAACCGGTGTTGACTGCAAAACCTGCAAGCTGATTGTGCTGGACAACAACATCAATTCCATGACCGAGTTTAAGCAGATTATTGGTCGTGGCACTCGTTTGAAACCCGACTATGGCAAAGAGTACTTTACCATCATGGATTTCCGAAATGCCTGCCGTCTGTTTGCCGACCCGGAATTCGATGGTGATCCGATTGTTGTTATTGATGATGGCGGAGATAACCCGGATGTTCCTAATGAAGATCCCCCTGTGACAGATGATCCCCCGTATAATGGAAATGGAGGCGGTGACGAGCCTTCTGAGCCTCACCACAAATTCCGTGTCCGTGGGGTTGAAGTAACCATTTTGAATGAGCGCGTCCTGTATTATGATAAGGACGGAAAACTCATCACAGAAAGTGTTACGGACTATTCAAAGAAAAATATCCTGGGCGAGTATGCTACGCTGGATTCGTTCCTCCGAGCATGGAATTCCGAGGAAAAGAAACAGGCCATTATTGATGAACTCCAGGAGCGGGGGGTTCTGCTGGAAGCACTGCGTGAGGTATCGGGCAATAAGGACATAGATGATTTTGATCTTATTTGCCACATTGCCTATGACAAAGCACCTCTGACAAAGGCTGAACGAGCCAACAATGTCCGTAAACGAGGCTACCTGTATAAGTATTCTGGGCTGGCTCAGGAAGTTCTGAGTGCTTTGCTGGACAAGTACATGAATGAGGGAATCCAGGATATCGAGAATATCGAAGTTTTGTCGAATGACCCGTTCCGGCAGTTCGGTACCCCCATGAAGATAGCAAAACTGTTCGGCGGCAAAGCTGGGTATCAAAATGCAATCAAGGAACTGCAGAATGAAATCTATGCTGCATAATTTTGAAGGAGAAAAAACAATATGAGTTTAAATAACTTGGTCAAACGGTTGCAGGACATCATGCGAAATGATGCCGGTATCAACGGCGATGCCCAGCGTATCGAGCAGATGGTCTGGATTCTGTTTCTCAAGGTGTATGATGCCAAAGAGGAAATCTGGGAATTTTACAATGATGATTACAAGTCTATAATCCCGGAGGAACTGCGCTGGCGTAACTGGGCGGTAGATAATAAAGATGGCAAGGCACTGACTGGCGATGCCCTGCTTGAGTTTGTGAACCTGAAGCTGTTCCCGACCCTAAAGAGCATCGAAATTGATGAAAATACCCCTATGAGCCAGATTATTGTCAGAACGGCTTTTGAGGATAATAACAACTACATGAAGGATGGTATCCTGCTCCGTCAGGTCATCAATGTCATTGATGAGATTGATTTTGAGGAGTATGAGGACCGCCATGCCTTTGGTGAGATTTACGAGACAATCCTCCGCAGCCTGCAAAGTGCTGGTAACTCCGGCGAATTTTATACGCCCCGTGCTGTAACCGACTTTATGGTGCAGATGATTAAGCCAAAGCTGGGCGAGTCCATTGCGGACTTTGCCTGCGGTACCGGCGGGTTCCTTACCTCTGCGCTGAAGGTGCTGGATGCCCAGGTGCAAAGTGTTGAGGACAGAACGGTTTACAGCAACTCCATCTATGGCATTGAAAAGAAGGCACTTCCGTTTTTGCTTTGTGCCACCAATATGCTCCTGCACGATATCGACAACCCCCAGATTATTCACGGCAACTCCCTAGAGAAAAATGTCCGTGACTACAAGGAGACAGACCGTTTTGATGTCATTCTGATGAATCCTCCTTATGGCGGGAACGAAAAGGAAGGCGTAAAGCAGAATTTCCCGGCAGATCTCCGCAGCAGTGAAACCGCTGACCTTTTCATGGATGTCATTATGTACCGTCTGAAAAAGGGCGGGCGGTGTGCAATCATCCTCCCGGATGGTTTCCTGTTCGGCACCGATAATGCCAAGATGGCAATTAAACAGAAATTGATGTCTGAGTTCAATCTGCATACTGTAATCCGTATGCCGCATAGCGTTTTTGCACCCTATACATCAATTACGACCAATATTCTCTTCTTCGACCATACTGGGCCGACAAAGGAAACATGGTTCTACCGTTTGGATATGCCGGAGGGTTATAAAAACTTCTCCAAGACCAAACCCATGAAGTTGGAGCATTTTGCCCCTGCTGTGGAGTGGTGGGATAATCGGCAGGAAATCACAGTGGACGGTTTCGACAAGGCAAAAAAATATACGGTTGAGGAAATCGCTGCTCGTAGCTATAACATTGACCTCTGTGGCTATCCCCATGAAGAGGAGGAAATACTGCCGCCCAAAGAACTCATCCAACAGTACCAGGAAAAGCGGGCAAGTCTGAATGCTGACATCGACCGCATCCTGGCTCAGATTACAGAAATTCTCGGCATCGATATTACATCAGAGGGGGAGAAAGAATGACCGCACAGCAGCTGAAAAACTCTATTCTGCAAATGGCTGTGCAGGGCAAACTTGTACCCCAGGACCCGAATGATGAACCCGCCAGCGTCCTGCTGGAGCGCATCCGTGCAGAGAAAGAAAAACTAATCAAAGAGAAAAAAATCAAGAAGGAAAAGAACCCGTCCATCATTTTCAGAGGTGCCGATAATACTCCTTATGAGAAAGTCGGC
>ULTU01063301.1_pt1 | contig 12785 bp, 14 predicted proteins | sample 1957861 | NCBI WGS metagenome assembly ULTU01 (sample SAMEA4835742, study PRJEB28245) | human gut metagenome | biome: gut microbiome; material: fecal sample | place: Denmark | collected 2008
TTGCCAAAGTACTCAAATGAAATTAATAGTTAATTTTATGAGTCTTAGTTTGAATTCTCTAACGCCTTAATTTATTTATTTTTGTACCAATAAATTTGAGATATGCCAAAATTCAACAAAAATGTAACAAACACTACAGAATTCATGGGGAGTTTTAACAAAAAAAGAAGTCAAATTCATATATACTAATTAGTAAAATAAAGGTGGTATATTATGAGTACTTTCAAAAAAACTGTATTTCTTTCTAACAAAGAAAACAAAGTCAAAGGAATGGCTACTCTAACTCTAGAAAAAAAAGGGAGCGGGATATTTTGTACACTCAAGTCGTTTAATTTTGATGACAAATTACAAAACCTTGTATTAGGACTAAAATCAGGCGACAAAATTATCAAACAAAACATCAAGTTTAACGACAATGTATATAATTTTATTTTAAACCAAAACTTGGATTTGGAAAAGAGTGTTGGGTGCGTACTTATGAATGTTACAGACACAAGTATTAGCCCAATTATTTGGGGAAGCGAAAAAAGTGAAAATTACAAAACTCAAATTGTAAACAAAATGAAAGCAAGTATTGAAAACTTGAGTTTTCCGTCAAATTGTTCGTCAAAAAAACCAAGTACTGCACAATTAGATAATCAAGAAATAATTCCAAATAGTCAAAAAACCAATTTGGAAAACAGTTCACAACAAAATTCAAACGAACAAGCATTTTCAAAAATTATGGGAAAAACGACGGATTATACTGAGCAACTTTCCATGGATACTGAGATTATGTCAAAAATACCAAAAGACTCACACGAAGTAGCCCAAACTGCCAGCATGGCAGACTTATTTGAAAACTCGGACGACGAGATAAATAGACAAATAGACAGCAAACTAAACAAAATTCCAAATGAAAACTCCAAAGAACACAAGTTCTATAGCATGATTGCCGACCAACTCGAAGAACTCTTTGATAAATATCCTAGAGAAATAGGACTTCAAAATCTGGTTGAAAATAGTCGTTGGGTCAAAATTACAGACGAAGATAATGATAGAAACTATGTAGTTGGAATTATCTACTTAGACAACGACATTAAATACATATGTTATGGTGTTCCCGGTTCATATTATAGCGAACCACCAAGAGAACTCAAAAATTATAGCCAATGGCTTCCAAGCGATGCAACCAATCCTTATGAAAATGGTTATTGGGTGATGTATCAAGATGCGGATACTGGCGAAAATGTAATGGTTAATTAATTATATAGTAGCAATTAAGTATCATTATATTAATGTGTTTAATTTATTAATTATCAGCATAAAACCAATATTATTATACTAATTGGCTTATGTCTGCGGTGTGAGTATTCGTGAAAAATTTGCCCCACTGTGCTTAACGCAGAGTTCTCAAATTTTCCCATGTGTCTTCCCCGCAAACCACCAAATAGATTTTGAGTTTGTTTTTGAAATTTTTTATTTAAAAAGTTATGATAACGATATGATTACATAATTAAACGTTTTTGACTTAAAAACCGGTTAGACAAATTAAAAACAGATAATTATTTGAAAGATTATCTATAATTTTGGAACGTAAATTAAGATATAGGCACAAAAAAAGTAATTGAATTAATTTCAATTACTTTTTTTGTATACTTATCTTTCAAAGTCGTTGTTATTAGGGTCTCCAGTCAACTCTTCAATTTTTCCACACACATCTCTATATTTTGATTCAAGCATTTTACATTTATTTTTAGCTTTTGTCAACTCTCCTAGAGATTTTTCAATGTCAGATGAAATTCTATCTTTTTCAGCATACAATTTTGCTACTTCACGTTCTGCTAGTTTTTGAGAATAATATTCGCCTTCTTGATGTCTAGTATTGAATTTTTTCCATTTAGAACTCAAATTAAGTACACTATTTGACTTATTCTTTCTGACCATTTCGTCAATCAAAACTGCTTGAACGCTTGTCAAAAGTTTAAAGTTGTAACTATCGAACATAACACAAGCATCACTCAAAACTTTTTTCTCGCCATTTTTCTTTAGACTTAGATAAATTGTAGTTTCAATATCATTTTGCATATTTGAATTAATTGTATCAATATCTTTTTCGCTTAAATATTCATCAGAATTAACTACTCTAGGGTCAGCCAAATGACTTGTTCTAACTGGAGTTAGCACAGCATTTCCACTCCAAGTATATCCAGCACTACTTAAAAAAGAATTTAGATTTTCCACATTAAATAATTGTTCCATAAATTTCTCCCCATAATTTGATTATATTATATTTTAACACAAATTAGGTTTTTTGTCAATAGAGATATTTTAGGACAAAAATCCTTGAATAATTAAGTCTTCCGCTTCTTTTTCAGTAAGACCCAATGTCATAAGTTTGACAACTTGGTCGCCCGCAATTTTGCCAATTGCCGCTTCATGCACAAGTGTTGCATCAACACATTCGGCTACAATTTCGGGAGTTGATATAATCCTAGATTTATCAAGCAAAATTCCGTCACACTCAACATGTCCAAAACACTCATTTAGACCGACAAGTTTACTCTTAAATTCTTGAAAACTCTCATCTCTTGTTACACTTCTTGAAATGACTTCACACGAACTATTTTTGCCTTCAAGTTTGACATCAAAATTGGTCTTGGCAACTTGTTCTTCGTTAGTTAAGATTTTTTCCTTGATTACAAGTTTGGCATTATCTTTCAAAACGCCACTAGTAGTTCTAATAGAACTCGAAACCCCGCCAAGTTGAGTGGTTTCCATAAGCATATACGAATTCTCATCCATAAAAACTTCGGTTACTGGATTGAGTATTTTGTCACCTTTTTGACCAACACCCAAATGTTTTTCGACATATCTAACTTTGGAATTTTTGGAAAGATGAAAGGTATGTATTCCGTTATGTTCGCTAGTTTTTGTGTCTGGATTATGTATCCCACATCCAGCAACAATCAATACGTCCGAATTTTCTCCAACATAAAAATCATTATAAACCAAATCTTTGATTCCACTCTCAGTAATTATAACTGGTATATGCACCGACTCGTTAATTGTATTTGGCTTAATGATTATATCTATTCCGCTTTTATCTTTCTTTGGAACAATATCAATGTTGGAAGAACTATGTCTATCTACCGGTTTTCCGTTTTCTCTTAAGTTGTATGCTCCGCTTGGGATTTGATGCAAGTCAGCAACAGCCAAAAGTAAATCTTTTTCTATCTTATTCATAATCTTCTCCCTGCAATCTACTACAAACTTTGCTTGACTTGATGCTTGGCATTATTTCATCTCTTTTGCCCATCATAGTTATTTTGGAACTATCCATTACAATAATTCTATCCGCAATCCCCAAGATTTTCTCTTGATGCGATATAATTATGTTTGAACAATTATTCTTTGCCTTGTTTTCGTTAAAAGCCGAAATTAATCCGTCAAAACTCCACAAATCTATTCCCGCTTCGGGTTCATCAAACATATTAAGTCTAGCGCCCCTTGCAAGAGTTGTTGCAATCTCTATTCTTTTGAGTTCTCCGCCAGACAAACTATCATCAAGCGGTCTATCTATATAGTTTCTCGCACACAATCCGACACGACTCAAATAATTGCAAACTTCCATTAGTTTTGTATTCGTTTTTTGAGCAGTTATCAACAAATCCTTAACTTTAAGACCTTTGAACCTAACTGGTGTTTGAAACGAATAAGCAATTCCAAGTTTTGCCCTATCAGTTATCGTCATGTCAGTAATATTAACGCCATTAAAATAAATTTTCCCCGATGTCACTGGAACAATTCCCATAATGATTTTCATAAGAGTACTTTTGCCACTCCCATTATGCCCAGTTATGACTATTGTTTCGTTGTCTCCAATTTCAAAATTTATATTTTTGAGTATGAACTTTTGTTTTCCGTCTTCTTCGACAGCATAACATACATTATCTAATTTTAACATTTTTACTCCTAAGTGAATTTTTCATAAGTAAATTATACATTATTTTATACCAAAATACTAGCAAATTTGCAAAAAGATAATTTGAAAAATATTAAACTTGTGCTAAAATACAAGTAAATTAATGTATTTGAAGGATAACTTTATGAAACTTACTTGCAAAACACGTGAAAAACTAATCAAGTTTTTGATACACAATGTTCAAGGACTAAGTTTTGGCTCTGCACAAAAAAGCATGCGGAATGGCGATGTCAAAGTAAATGGAAAGCGCACAAAACAAAATATAGACGTGTATCCTAGTGACGAAATAGATGTTTTTGTCAAAAATACATCAATGCCAAATGTTCAAATTATCTATGAAGACGAAAATATATTAATTGTAAACAAGCCTTGCGGTCTTGAATGTGCTACTAGAGACAAAAGTTCAAACAATACTTATTCACTCGAAGAAATATTTGCAAGCAAAAATGCCAAAGTCGTTCATAGACTAGATAGACTAACCGAAGGGCTTTTGGTACTTTCAAAAAATTTAGACACAACCAAACTACTCGAAAAAGCCTTGGAAAATGGTGAAATTCACAAAACTTATATGGCTTTGGTGGAAGGGACTTTTGATAATGCGGGAATCAAAACTGCGTATTTAAAAAAAGACGCTAAAAAATCCAAAGTTGAAATTTCCGCCACCCCAAATGAAGGATTTAAGAAAATTATAACCGAATTCAAAGTCATTCAAATGTATCCAAAATATACATTGCTTGAAATCAAACTCCACACTGGAAAAACACATCAAATCAGAGCACACTTAAGTTATCTCAAGTTTCCAATAGTTAACGATTCAAAGTATGGAAAGAAATCTTCAGAACTCAAATACCCCGGTTACTTTTTAACATCGACAAAATTGGATTTTGATATAACTGAAAGTCTTAGTTATCTAAATAAATTACACTTTGAAATTGAGCCTTCTTGGACAAAACTAATTGAAAATAAGGATTAAAGTTATGCAAAAAATTAAAGATAAAAAACGATTTTTTTTAAACATAGTCACAGCAATTATAATGCTTGGACTACTTGTTTGTTTTATAATCCTTGGTCAAGATATTGGAAACGATAATACAGACAACATAATTTACAAAACCGACACTTTGCTTTATGATTTCGTACTAGATATTAGATGTACTCCACTAACCATTCTTTTTAAGATTATTACGAATTTATGCAATCCATTCATCATGGGAATAATTGCAATATGTTTGTTATTTACCCGAAAAATTAACAAACAATATATCTTTGCAATGTTTTTAAACATGGGTTTGACTGCCTTACTTAATCTTTCACTAAAATACATCATCAGACGAGATAGACCAGACATAACACAAAGACTAATATATGAACCCGGTTACAGTTTTCCAAGTGGACATGCTATGTTTGCTATTGCATTTTATGGTTTTTTTATTTATTTGCTTTTCAAATCAGCCGAAACAAAAAGGTCAACAAAAATTCTATCTACTATAACAATTGCATTCTTTATGGGACTTGTATGCTTTAGCAGAGTTTATTTGGGTGTACATTATCTATCCGATGTTATTGGTGGAATATGTATAACAATAGTGTATATGATTGTATTTACTAGTATTTTGGATCGCAATTCATTCCTATATAGCGAACCCGCCACCGAGTACAAAAAGCATAGTTTCTTTGGCGGATTCAAATATGCTTTTAGGGGTATTGTCGAAAGTATTCAGGACGAAAACAACTTGCTTGTCCAATTCTCTGCTAGCATGCTAGTAATAACTTTTGCAGTATTCTTAAGATGTACATTTGCCGAATGGGCAATACTAGTTATAACTTGTTTTTTGGTGATGTGTCTCGAAATGGTCAACACGTCCATTGAAAACCTATGTGACAAAATCACACTTGAAAAGGACGATAAAATCCGAAAAGTCAAAGATATTGCTGCCGGTGCTGTCCTTATGATGTCAATATGTTCTGTGATAGTCGCTGGAGTTATATTTATTCCCAAAATTCCAGTTCTATTTTAGCAACAAAAAATGAAGTGAATTTCACTTCATTTTTTGTTATCCCCTAGCCTTTTTTGAACGCAAATACATTATTAGAACATAAACCCCAATTAGAACTGCAATTGAGCCTATAAGCACTCCATACATAGTGCCAGTTGAAACTTTGTTTCCAAAAAAGTATAAGTTGCAATCAATACTATCTTTGATTCCTTCGATTGTTTCGGTCGGAAAGCCTTGATTTGACATTTCTCTATAAACACCACTTAGTGAGTGATTTCTAATTAATGCTGTCCCATAAGTTCCCGGCAAAAACATAAAAAATCTTTGAAGCCCTACTCCAAATTGAGATATTGGCATATACGCACCACATATAAAGCCATAACCCGCCGAAACTATTGTTCCTACAGCCGAAGCCTGTCCGTTAGTACTTAGAAATATATTTATAATAGAAGATAATGCAACACCAAACATTGTTAGAAGCACTACATCCAAAAATATCAAAAGCACATCTACAAAACTCAAATACCAACCCACTATAGCCATGTATCCAAAACACGCAAGAGTGGCAACAAAACAGATAATCAAAGTTGTAAGAAGCGACCCTACATAATAAGACAATGCGAGTTTATATTTTTTAACTGGAGTTACATAAAAATCTTTTTGAGCACCACTTATTTTGTCTTGAACCATAAGTAGATTTGAACAGAATGCAACCGTAACACAAACAACTGCAAGCAAAGATGAAAATAACTGAGCACCTACAGTTCCGTCAATTAAACTTGTCGGAACAGTCATTTCTTCTGGCAAACTTCCAACAAAACTTTCTTTGTAAATCTTTGCAAGGAATGTTACATACAAAACAAGCAAAATAATTGGAGTAATAAGCGATGTAAAGAACATTCCTTTGTCTTTGAAAAATACTTTTATGTTACGCTTGGTCAAAATATTAAATGTTTTCATAAAGTTTCTCCTTCAAGTTTTTTGCCAGTTACACTCAAGAAAACATCATCCATTTTCCCCTTAGTAATCTCAAAATCATCAAAAAGTTCGGGGTTTGATATTATTAGTTCTTTTGCTTGAGATGTATTTTCGACAGATATTCTAATTGCATCTGGCAAAACCTCATAATTAAGTCCCAATTTTTTGATTTCCTTTTCGTCTTTATGATACACTGTTACAAAATCTTTCGTATATTTATTTTTAAGTTCGTGCGGTGTTCCTTCTGCCGAAATCTTCCCATTATCCAATATAACTACATAGTCTGCATCACTTGTTTCTTCCATATAATGCGTGGTCAAAAAGACTGTCATTTTTTCTTTTTTCCGCAAAGTATCTATTACGTTCCAAAGCATCTTTCGAGTTTGTGGGTCAAGACCAGTTGTAGGTTCGTCAAGTATCAAAATCTTTGGGCTATGAAGTAACGCCCTTGCTACATCAATTCTTCGTCTTTGTCCACCAGACAACTTATTAACCGTTTTGTTAAGTAAATTCTCAAACCCTAAAACTTTGGACAAATAATCAATTCTTTGTTTTGCAACAGTTCCAAACATTCCATACAAAGAAGCCCTTGAATACAAATTGTCTTTGACAGTTAGCACTCCGTCGAGAACTGAGTTTTGAAAAACCACACCAATAAGTGAAGATATTTTTTCTAAGTCTTTGTCCAAATCGTAGCCTGAAATTTTAACTTCGCCTTCGTCTTTTTTCAAAGTTCCTGTCATTATGGAAATCGTTGTACTTTTGCCCGCTCCGTTTACGCCAAGAAAGGCAAAAAACTCCCCCTTGTCTACACTAAAAGATATATTATCTACCGCTTTTAGTTTGTCGTAGGACTTGCTCAAATGATTAATTTCAATAATTTTTTCCAATTTCGTATCCTTTATTTTTGAATTGTGAAATATTCTATATCATCAATTATTACAAATTTATAATCAGTCGCACCCAGTGGCTTAAGACTATATGCCAAACCCGTTTCACTTTCGTTTCCAATCAAAACTCCCATAACTTTGTTACCGATAGTTTCGTTAAATGTTTCTTGTGAACCAAACTTTAAAAATGTATCTAGAGTATGGAACAAGTCTTGAGTTTTGGCATTGTCCAAATTATTGATTGTAAGACTAACATGAGTTATAACATATTCAAATGGTGTTGTGGTTTTGGAAACATCAACAGTTGAAGAAATATATAATGTATCAGGAACATATTTTTTGAGAAAATCAAAAGGAAATCCTTTCATTTCATCTTTGAAAGGTGTGATATTGAGTCTAAATACAGTATTAAATCTTGCCCCGCCATTTTGAACATTGTCAAACTTGACTTGCATTAATTTAATTTCAATATCCTTGTTATTAAACTTAATTTTGCCACCCATTTGACTTTGCAAAATATTATCCGCCAAAGCACCAACCTGAAGATAATTAAGTTTGATAATATCTTGCATTTCTCCAAGTGACGAATTTAAATTAACACTGTAATTTGATTCATCAGCAACTGTCACTAACCCCACAATCGACAAATCAGTTTGTTCTTTGACTCCAGACATGTTTAATTCTGAAAAAGCATCTGGGGCAATAACGTTCTCATCGACCGATTCATTTAATGTTTTGAGTTGGGAAATGGTGTTAAACAAGTCAACTTTGTATTTAACTCTTACAAACACATATCCGCCAACGACAACCAATACCACCAACAGCAATAATGATACAATAGACCAAATTATTTTTTTGACTAATCTCATAGTTTTCTCCCATAAATTTGAATAGTTAAAATCAATATTCAAATCCTAAATTTATTTATAAACTGATTGTACTACATTTTATTCACATTTCAAAACAATCAAAATAACATATGTGAATTTTTGTAAACGTCGTTTTTCTTAAGCCCCCTAGCCTTAGCAAGAACTTTGCTTGCATCACTCTTTGTTAGTCCCATATCCAAAAGTACCTGCAAGTCGGCATTTATATCGTTATGACTTTCTTTTTTCTCTGGCTTATTTACAACGACCACAAATTCGCCTTTGATAGTTCCCTTGAAACCCTCTTTCAATGTAGAAAATGTTTTTTCTTCAAATTTTTTGCTTATTTCTCTTACTACACAAATTTCCCTATCGCCTAGCGCACTATACAAATCCAACAAGTCCTTTTCTATAGAGTGCGGTGACATATAAAAGATAAGTGTTGTGTCATAATCTTTGATGTTTTCAAGCATGGTCTTTCTTTTTGTATTGTTATCAGACAAAAAACCAACAAACGTAAAAGGCACATCGTATCCACTCAAAACATATGCGTTAACAAAAGCACTCGCACCCGAAATCACAGTGTATTCCAAGTCGTTTTTGATAAGTTCTTTGACCAAAATTTGACCCGGGTCGCTAATTCCTGGCATGCCAGCATCCGAAATAAGTGCTATATTTTTGCCCGCTTTCAAATCTTCAATTATATTTAAGCTAGCCTTGCTTTCATTAAATTTGTGATACGACTTGAGTGGTTTTTTTATTTTGTAAAATTCAAGCAAAACTTGGCTTGTTCGAGTATCTTCGCACAAAATATAATCCACACTATCAAGTGTTTCAATCGCTCTTTGAGTAAACTCTTTTAAATTTCCAATTGGAGTTGCAACCAAATATAACATATTAATCAAGCGAAATTTTAAGTCCGCTTTTGCCCCCTTTCTTAGCTTTGACCATTATAATATTTGCACCACTAATCGACTCGATAACTTTGAGTTCCTTAGGTTCTAGATTATACTTTCGACAAAGACAAATAATATCCGTCAAACGTTCTTCCTTATTAACCACATAAAAATATCCACCAAATTTGAGAAGTTTACTAGCCTCAAAAATTATTTCTTCAAGAGTAACTAGAATTTCATGCTTGCAAATAGCGACACTATCGTTTTTGCTAAGTTGACTTGCCGTTCCTTGTTTTTTGTATGGTGGATTGCAAGTAACAACATCAAAAACTCCTTCGCCAATGATTTTGGAAACACCTTGAAGTTTGGAGTTTACAACACTTATATTTTTGATTTTGTTGTATTCTATACTTCGCTTTGACATATCCGCCAAATTCTCTTGAATTTCAACTAAAGTCACATCTTTGACTTTGTTTTTAGCATTAACCAAAATTCCAATAACACCGCTTCCACTACACAAATCAACCACTCTGCCATAATTGCTAACATGCACAAAGTTTGCAAGATTTGTAGCGTCACTAGAAAAGCAATATCCGTCTTTGTCTTGGATAATAAATAGGTTATTAAATTGCAAATCGTCAAATCTTTCGTTAGTTTTTAGAATTTCCATGTTTTTTAAATTTTTTAAACTTTTTCTTGTTTTGGGTCTTTGAGTCGTCCGAATTTTCTAATTTTTCTTGTTTGTCCTTAGAAATTGCATTGTTTTGAGTTTTGTTTTGTTGGTTTTGCACATTTTGTTGTTTTTCTTTTTGTGCTGGTTTTGGTTGAACATTTTCCTTTGGAATAACCGTCAATTGGTCAAGAGTATACTCCGAAATTTTGGAGTCACTCTCGTTTTCAATCCTAACTGTGCAAACTTGTTTGAGAAGGTTGTTATAAATTACTGAGCCAACACCGTCGGGAGTCTTGACTCTAGCATTAATCTTTGGCATTTTGCCATTAATTTCGCTATAAAACTCGTTTTCATACGCAAGGCAACACATAAGTCTTCCGCATATTCCCGAGATTTTTGAAGGATTGAGCGAAAGCCCTTGAGTTTTGGCCATTTTGATACTAACTTTGTCAAAATCATTAAGATATTTTTTACAGCAACATTCCTTGCCACAAAAACCTATTCCACCAATTTTTTTGGCTTGGTCTCTAATTCCAATTTGTCTAAGTTCTATTCGTGTCTTTAGTTGACTTGCCAAATCCTTGACTAGTTCTCTAAAGTCCACCCTGTCTTCACAAACATAATTAATAATTACCTTGCTTCCGTCAAGAGTAAATTCTACATCAACTAATTTCATGTCCAAATTGTATTTTGAAATAAGTTCGTTTGTAATTTTTACAACTTTTTTTTCTTGTTTTTTAAACTCTTCATTCTTTTTGATGTCTTCGTCTGTAGCGAGTCTTATAAGACTTTTGATTTCGCCTTCGTCTGTTTGATTTGTAGGTTTGGTAACCTTGGCGATTTCAATGCCCCTAACACTTTCAACCACAACAAGAGAATTTGGTGCTAGTTCCAAATTGGTTTCAACATTATATACTTTGCCACCATCGACAAACTTAATGCCTATTTTTGACATAAAAATTTTACCTCCAATATATCCAAAAGCAACTGGTCTATAACTCCTGTCATATTGCAATTAACTTCAAGTTTGTAAGATACTTGATTGATTAACAAAATGATTTTTTGAATCATCTGAGTAGTGTATACTTTGGACAAATTAATAAACTTTTCTTTTAAATTTTTGAATAACAGATTTTGAGAACTCTCACATACCAAAATATCTCTAAACATTGCAACTAGTGTATCCAGAAAAAATGGAATATCCTTTTTGAGTGACAATATTTGACTGCTAAAATACAACAAATCCTTGGTTGAATTAAAGTTTTCACACAAATGCAAAGCAAGATTAATTATTTCTCTTGCATCTTTGTTTTCGGCAATGTTGAGAGCAGTGGTTATAAGTCCGTCCGACATTGACGCTATTAGTTCTGCATCCAAAACATTTTGTGATTTGAGAAATTGCGAAATTATATCAATAGGTAGCCCGCTTTCTTCAATCCTTTTTGACCTACTAAGAATTGTAGGAAGCACATTTCCAATATTTTGAACTGTTAGGAAAAATATAACGTTAGCGGGCGGTTCTTCCAAAGTTTTGAGAATTTTGTTTTGACCTTGAATTGTGCATTTGTCAAAGTTTTTGAGCAAAAATATTTTGCAATCATTTTCCATTGGCCTTATATATGCACTATCTATCACCTTCAAAATATCATCAACCATCAAAGATTTGTCGTCCTTTGGATAAATTTCCAAGTCAACCATGTTCCCATGTTCAATTTTTGAACAATTAACACACGCGTTGCAAGGCTTATCTTCTTTCAAACAACAAATTTGCTTGACGGCATTTATGCCAATTTCATCAAGCAAAACTTTATCTTTGGAACTTATTAAATAACAATGACTTAGCATATTCGCTTGTTGGTCAGACTTTAAAACTTTGTAAGTTTGAGACCTAACATATAATTTCAAAAAATCCATATTATTATTTTATCACACAAACAGCCCAATTACAAATAAAAAATCATCGAATAAATAGTATTTTTTTGCACAAACTACCCAAAAAAGGAGATGAGCAATGAACACCCAGATTACTCTTAGCCAAGTCAAAGAAAAAGTAACTAATCTCAAAGGTCAAACTGTCAAACTTCAAGTCAACAAAGGCAGAAACAAAATAGTCAGCCTGACTGCCACCATTGAACAGGTGTATCCTAGTATGTTTATGATTGCCCCAACTTGCAAGGTAGACCTAGATAGAAAAAGCTTTTCGTATAGCGATGTTCTTTGTGGCGACATAAAATTTTTAAATTCCTAATTAGTCAAAACGTTTTGTGCCACATTTGTAAGCAAGACCTTCAAAACCCCTTGTTGAACCTTATATCAATTATCAAATTATCAACATAAATATTATAAATACTTGACATAATTTGCATTTTTTGTTAAAAAAATAATAAATTTTATGGGGGTTTTAGATTATGCCATCAGGTTCACACCGCTCAAGTCCCGGAAGCCACAGCACTAGAAGTTATTCAAGTCGCAGTACCGGAAATAATACAAGTGTAGTTCCAATTTTTATGATGAATAGATA
>ULTU01057125.1_pt1 | contig 12731 bp, 10 predicted proteins | sample 1957861 | NCBI WGS metagenome assembly ULTU01 (sample SAMEA4835742, study PRJEB28245) | human gut metagenome | biome: gut microbiome; material: fecal sample | place: Denmark | collected 2008
AAGTGTTCAACGGCCAAGTGACAGCCATTGCGCCGGGAAATACCGTCATTACTGTCAAATGCGGCAACGTCTCGGCTACCCTGGACGTGCAGGTGGTGCCGATTCCGGTCACCAGTTTCAGCGTCCCGAAATCAATGAACGCCTACATGGACATGCCGACACCTGTAAAACTGACAGTGGAACCTGTCGAGGCCAATGCCGCGTCGCTGGAATGGAAATCGGACAACCCGGAAATCGCTGAAGTAGTCATTGAAAGCGGTAAGGCTTTTGTCAATGCCAAGAAAGAGGGAGGATGCAAGATCACGGTGACTCCTTATAATAATTCGGACGCGTCGCAGCAAATCTCGGTTACGGTCTATCCTGCAATCTTCAAGCTCATGAGGAGATCAATATCAGGTGAAAGCGGTTATGTGGAGATTCTGAACGAGGATTCTTTCGATATTGCAGATATCGGGTTGCCTAATGATGAAGGAAAACGCGCCATAGAGATGATTAGAGCCGATGGTGAAAAGCTCGAGGCGTCTTCTGTGCAGATTTCTTCGGATAATCCTAATGTGATTTCAGTTACCAAATATCAACGCAGCGAGACCAAGATTCTGATATTTGCCGAAGAAGGCACTGAATTCGGTGCTGCCAAGGTAACAGCTTCGCTGAATGAGGACGGTAGTACATTTACCAAGACTTTTACTGACACCAAGGGAATTAAACCTTTTACTTCTGATACGAAAATCTGTTATATGTACACAGATGAACAGGTGAAAGATGTGGAGGAAATGGGCAGAAATGCCACTATGGAAGTGCAGATAACTCCGGCTGCAAATGCAAGATGGACCAGCAGCAATGAAGCCGTGGCCAAGGTTACGGCACGAGCAAGCGGTGCCAATGGCGCTTCTCCAGCCGCTGAAATTAAAACTTTTGGAGAGTATGGTTCCGCTGAAATCACAGCGACCGACGAAAGCGGAGAGCATACACGTAAATTCACTGTCAGGGTATCCAAGGCTTCATTCCCGGCGGGGACGAAGATCGGTATCCGGGTGGGTGGCAAGATTGAGCCTGTAGGTGAAAGCACGACAATCCGTGCATCTTATGACGGCAGAAACGATGCAGCGTTCGGCCTTATGGATGCTTCCGGAAATTACCTCTCCACATTCACTAATTTCAAGTGGACAATCGAATCTCCTTCGTGTAAATGCAATCTTACCCGAGTCGGGGCCAGTGGTGTTGTCGTCGCTCCGATTTCAACTACTACTTTCAGCGGCAGCAAGACAGCTACCCTTGTCTGCACTGATGATGCCGGCAATCAACTAAAGCATAAGATCATCATCTACAGTCCGATATCTTTCGGCAGAAACACATTGCGCGCCAAAGTGAACAGCGAAATGCTCTACGAAGATGCGAAAGTAGATATCGGTAACAAAGCAGTGGTGGCACTTTACGGAAATAAAAAAGTGCCTGTTACACTTGCTGGGGTGAAATGGTCCGGTTTGGAAAAATTGAATTCTTATGGAAGTGTAAATATTTCGACTAATAGTACCAACACTATCTCATATTTCGAATTTACTCCTAATAAAAAGATGGAATCTGTGACTATCACTGTGGAGGATGAAATAGGACAGGAACAGACTCTGGATATTCAATCTGCCGCGTTTCATTTCCCGGACGGCGCCAAACTCTATTATAGTTATACTGAATTGAATCCGACCAATAGTGGTTGGAAAGAAGCTACATCTGGGGTGCTATTGAGACCTAATATTTCGACTAAAATTAAAATTGCGACATCTGAAACGGGGGCACCTGTTGTAGATAAAGCTTATTACTATCAAGTTTGGGCATCTGCGATAGAAAAGAGTAAGAACAACCAATACGTAAATGAGTTTTCTCCTTTATATGATGAGGATTACAATGTGTTTAGTGTTTTTGTAAATGGATGTCCACCGCGAGAAAAAGGTCCAGAACCATACGGGATTACTGTTAAGGATGATTATGGGACATCATTGTATAATCTGTTCCATATACGTGAGCTCGTGAAATTTGATTCATCTACTATATTTGCAGTTTCTGCTCATTCGGGCGGCTATAGTGACACCTATAGGGTAAAATATAATAATGGCAAAAACGAGCGGCTTTATCTTAATGTTGCTCCTCCGCGTCCTGGGGAAACACCGTATGCTAGAATAAGTTGGACGCTTTCTTATCAAGTGGATTATGTTTTTCCTGAGGTCAGGATCACTAATTCTGTAGGAGAACAATCCGAATACTCAATGTACTACGTTAGAAATGTGAAATTTAATCCTGTGAGCAGTACGGCTTCCAGTCCGACCAGGGTGGTTCTTTTCGATGATTTCGGCAATACGAAAACTATAGATATAAGTTATAATATAGAGAATTAATCAATTAATTAATACACACTTTATTATGGAAGAACTTTTGAAACAAATCAAGAAGGCGGCGGAGTCGATGCTTCGCGACGCTGCAGCACAGGAGAAGAAAGGAAACAAGGCGGCAGGATTGCGTGCCCGCAAAGCCTCCCTCGCATTGGAACCGATGCTCAAGGAATTCAGGAAAATGTCCATCGCCAAGATGAAAGGTCTTGCATGCCTCCTGGTTATAGTATCATTGGCAGGAACAGCCTGTGTATCCTGCGAGAATGTGGATCCAACTGACCTTACGGAAGCAAACCTTCCGGTGAAGAGCATTGTCTGCGGTCACGTGAGATTCGTTCCTACTGGCAAAGATCCGGTTAATGCAGGTGTGGGTCTGGATGTGAACATTTTCTATGGACAGAAAGATGACAAGGGAAATGTAGAATATGCATTGAAAACTGTAAAGACTCTCCAGTACGGATATTTCGAGACCACCATCGGATGTCCTGTAGGCCAGAATCTGGAAATCAAAGTGGAATGCACTGCAATGTCACAGTCAGAAGCATCAGAAACAGGCAAAACAGACAAACACACCGGCAGCACGTATTTCCATGCGGAGGTTGCCAAATCGGTTACTTGTGGCACTGCAGCCTATTTCCCGCTTGACATGAAACCTGCTGCATATATTTCCAAGCCTGGACTTGTTCAGCCGTAATGCTCTTCATGTCTTGCATGACAGATGTCTGCATGTCTGAATTTCAACAACTAACATTTAATCGACTTTATAATGAAAAAAATTCTGATATTGAGTCTTGCGGCATTGACATTGGCATCCGTGGGCGCGAAGGCGCAGGGGGAGAGCAATGTTCCTGAAGGCAAGCGTATCACGTGCTACCATGTGTACTCTGACAAGGCTCCCCATTTCTCACCAAAACGCGGCGATTGGTCCATCGGTGTCACTTTCAACCCTGCGACTCTCTCGTATAGGCTGAAAATGCAGCCGGACAATGGTGATTTCGCCGGTGATTTCATCGAAGGGATGGCAACGTCCAGCAAGCAGATGTTCATCCTTTCGCAGGATCCTCTGGCAGCATTCCGCGTAAGATATTACCTGAGTGACAATTGGGCGGTCCGTGCCACGCTCGGTCTCAACGGAAGCCATATCAATTACCGTGAATATGTGGACGATGACCTCGCCAAGGCTGTCAATCCGGATTCCAAGAATCAGGTTGCGGATGCGGTGCTGTCCAATCTCAACAGCGGTAGCCTCTCTGTCGGTATGCAGTATCTGGCAGGAAAGGGCCCTCTCCGCTTCTCTGCGGGATTCGGCCTCACCTATGCCATCGCAGGCGGAAGTCTGAACTTCAAGTACGGCAACGCCATGACACCGGAAAACCGCGTGCCTTCGTCAATGCCGATGACACGTCCGGCTCCTGCAGGTTCCAAAAACCCTACACTCAATGACTTCCAGTCGCAGCTCGGCATCGCGTATGCCCGTCCGACAAGACGTTACAATGTAGGTTACATCCACGGTATCGGTATCAATGCCGATATGGGTGTGGAGTGGTTCATGACCGGACGCATTTCTCTTGCCGGTGCCATGACCTTCACTCCTGTGATGTTCATTTTCCAGCCTCAGACCTGGACCAAGTTCGAAGGCTTCTCTTCCAAGACAGGAGGAGTGGAGCAGTACAATGACCTTGTAAGCCCGGGCAGCAGAGCTGTTCTCTATGGAACTGAAAACATTGGCTTCAATGTCTCGCTCAACTATTACTTTTAACAGTTCTTGTTTATGAGAAATACCACATTATTGAAAACCGTCGCGCTGACAGTATCGCTTTTGGCTTTGACGACACCTTCAAACGGTCAGGGTTTTCTGAAGAAACTGAAGGATGCGGCAAATAACGCTACAGAAAAAGTGAATACGGCAGTGGACAATGCCGGCTCAGCATCATCAGGTGCTGTGGCTGTGCCGAGAGCTTCAGGCCCGACATATTATGTGTCCCGCAGTGGCTCCAACAAGAATGACGGACTCAGTCCTTCAACAGCGGTAAAGAACATCCAGAAGGCCATTGACCTGGCTTCTGATGGTTCTGAAATCAGAGTTGCGGAAGGCAACTATTTCGGCCTCCTGAACAAGGGCAATATCATCATTGACAAGCCACTCGTGATTATGGGCGGCTACAATGCGGATTTTTCCGAGCGTGATGTGCTCAAGTATCTTACCACCATCGCTCCGGATGACAATTCCAACGGCTCTTCACAGGGACGCGGAACTATCCAGATCCGCAGCATTGAAAAACCTGCCTCTACCCTCGTGATCGACGGTTTCGTGTTCAACAAGGGCAATGCCATCGGCTACAATCTCCGCGGCGAAGGCTGGCCGGAGGGAGTGGAGACTCCGTTCATGATGCGTGAAGGATCCAAGGGACAGGGTGGTCCTAACCTCGAAAACAAGGAAGTATATACACAGGAGACTTACTTCATCTATTTCGACGGTGTTGCCGGCAAGGTGAACAATCTCAATGTCTTCGTGCGTAACTGTACTTTCGTGAATGGTCCTAACACCACCATCTGCGGTCTTCTGAAGGGCTCATTGACAGTGGACAACTGCGCGTTCATCAACAACCGTGTCACCACCATGGATGTCCGCGGACCTGACCCGAATGCCATTACCAAGGTGAATTTCCGCAACAATACCGTGCTTTTCGTATGGTCTTACACCAAGGATCTCCAGTCTCAGGGCTTCGGTTTCAGGTTCCAGCCTGGCACAAGCTGTACTCTCGAGAACAACATCATCGGTCTGACAATTTTCGCAGGTCTTGACAGGACTCACATTGACAGCGACGCTAATCGCGAGGCGAAACGTCACGATGCAGTGAAGAACAATATCTTCTTCCTGAACCGTATCACCGACCTGACCATCCCTGGAGGCGGAATGCTCACCAGAGTCAAGGTAGAGGATTTCGATGATGTAGAGGCTATTGCAGAGAGCAGCGGCAACAAGTCGCTCACCGATCCTGCCCTGTTCAAGGGCAAGATTGACGAGGCTTACCTGAACGGTTTCCTGAGCGTTTCCTACAAGGAGACCACATCGTACAACCCTAATTCCGCAGCCAACACTTTCCGCTCGGCAATGGGAATGAATATGACCGGTACTATGACTTCTTCAGTATCCATGTACTTCAACCGTTATCCATGGCAGAAGGCCCTCGACGTCTTCGGTGCTGTTCCAGGATGCGGAGCGCAGATACCAAGATAAATTGAATTTGTCATATTTTGATTTCCGGCAGTCTGAACAAGGCTGCCGGTTTTCTGTATGGCGAAAGAGGGGGTTTCATTTTATAGAATCCGGTACATTCGTCGTGTTAAGGCAAAAAAATCTTTGTTCGTTTGGAAAGAGAATCCATTAGATAAATAGAATCGTATAGTCCGAGGGTTATTGAGGGCATCAACGGTTATGAATTGGCAGCCTGCTTGTCGATACATGGAAAAAGTACCTGCGACAAATTCTATAATAGCCATTCCAATTCCATTCCCTTGATATTCAATAGCAGTTCCTAAATGCCCGATATTGATTGCCGGATATGAAGATTGTTGCTTGAAAAAATCCACGATGTTTTCGTCTTCATCTAATCGCAAGTCTTCAAAGAAATCTGCTTTTTCATCATTTCCACCAATCATAATGGAATCATTCATCAAAGTGAACGCTGCTACTATTCCATGAGATTCTGTAAAAGCGCAATATGCGGAAAGATACCTTCGCTCAACGCACTCTTTAACTTCGGTTCTGAAGAATTTATCAAGTTCATCAACCCCACACGAAAACGCAGACATATTCTCATAGTCTGCGTCCGTCATCATTCTTATCTGGATGTCAATATCCGAGTATTGGGTTTTTGCCACCGCAATTAGCTATTATGCGTTTGGTTATAGATTCTGTACGAGCCTTACGCTCTTCAATGCGATGTCGTTCGTCTGCACTAAAATCCCCCCGGAGATGTTTCTCCAGATTGCGATGGAAACGGGCGACATCTTCTCGATCCATCGGAGGATTTGGTATTGAACGTATCATAGCTTCAATTATTTGTTTGTACAAAGCTACAACATTTATCTTGAATATCAATACTATTAGGATGAAAAACTTCGATAGGTGCGTACCGGTCCGAAGTCCCTTGTCCGCAGGTATGAAAAAGTGCTTGTCTAATACAAAACAAGGCTGCCGGTTTTCTGTATGGCGAAAGAGGACGTTAAGGATTATTAAGTTCGGAAAAGTCATTGAAATGAATTATCTTTGCTTGGATAATTTATCACGGCGGGATGGCGATACTGGAAAAACTTGTAGTTCAGGACTATAGGAACATTGCATTGGCGGAACTCGAGTTCTCTGCCAATATAAACTGCATATCCGGCGGCAACGGGGAGGGCAAGACGAATCTTCTCGATGCCATCTGGTACCTGTCAATGACCAAGAGCGCTTTCCGTACATCGGAGAAGGACAATTTCCGTTATGGGGCGGACAGTTTTTCCATATCAGGTACATACTTGATGCAGAATCAGTTGCGCTCGAGATTCTCTATAAAGGTCGCTTCGAAAGGGGAGAAGAGACTGCGCCGTGACGACAAGCCTTACCAGCGTATATCCGAACATATAGGTGAACTGCCGGTGGTGATGGTGTCTCCGGACGACATTTCACTGGTCAGTGACTCGGGCGAGGACCGCAGGCGTTTCCTGAATATGGTGCTGTCTCAGATGGACAAGACATATCTGTCTGATGTCCAGCAATATAACCGTCTGCTCAGCCAGAGAAACGCAGCATTGAAAACAGACTCTCCTGATATCTATTTCCTGGAGGTCATGGATGGACGTATGGAATCCTACGCGTCCCGCATATTCGAGAAACGCAAGGCCTTCATAGAGGAACTGTCCGGAGTGGTGCAGCGTTATTATGAGTCATTGTCCGGCGGCAGGGAAGCGGTAGGCATCTCTTACAAGTCGGATATGGAGAAGGGAGGTCTTGCAGATGTGCTCGCTTCGGTGCGGAACAAGGATATGGCTCTCGGCTACACTTCGGCGGGGCCCCAGAGGGATGACCTGGTTTTCAGTATGGACGGGCATTCCATCAGGCGCTGCGGCTCGCAGGGACAGCAGAAGTCGTTTCTGGTGTCATTGAAATTCGCGCAATACGAACTGATGAAGAACTGTTTCGGAGTGCCTCCGATGCTGCTTCTTGATGATGTTTTCGACAAATTGGATATGGACAGGACTTCCGCGCTTCTGGCGATGGTGGCCGGCAATGATTTCGGACAGATATTCATTACGGACAGCAACAAGGTGCGGCTTGCAGGCATTGTGGACAGCATAACTGACGACAGGGCCTACTTCGAAACGTCGGACGGCAATTTCAGAAGGGAGGAAATCTGATGAGGTACAAGGGAAAGAGTCTGTCGTTGGAACGCAAGGACCCTTCGCAGTTGGGAGAAATCCTTCCGCAGATGTTAAGGATAATGAGGTTGTCGTCCGGGATGGATGAGCAGCTGGTGATGAGGGCGTGGGACAAGGTGACCGGAGCCGGTCCATATACATTGTCCAAGTCGATGAAGAACGGGGTGCTCTACTGCTCCATTTCTTCTTCTGTAGTGCGTAACCAGCTGTTTTATAACAGGTTGGCCATAGTGGAGGCGATTAACAATGAAGTGAAGGCTGATCCCCTGTATAATGGACGGCAAGGACGCGAACCGCTTAAAATATTGATATTGAAATAAATATATTGGAGGAACCGAATGGAACCTAAACCTAAATTTAATATCGTGGCCGACAGCGCCATCCCTTTTATGGAGGGTGTCTTCGAGCCGTATGCCAATGTGAAGTACATCCCCGGGGAGGATATCTGCGCTGCGGATGTGAAAGATGCAGATGCTCTGGTCATCAGGACCCGGACCAAGTGCAATGCGGAATTGTTGGACGGCTCGGCGGTGAAGTTCATTGCCACGGCCACCATCGGTACGGACCACATTGACTTTCCTTATTGCGACGCACATGGAATTACCGTAAGGAATGCTCCTGGCTGCAATGCCGGGGGAGTGATGGAGTATGTTTTCTCTGCATTGTACGGACTGGCTTCGCGCAGGGCGATTAACTTGGAGGGCGACACTATCGGAATTGTCGGAGTGGGGCATGTGGGTTCATTGATAGAGAGGATGGGCTTGGCTTTGGGCTTCAAGATTCTCAAATGCGACCCTCCACGTGCTGAGGCGGAAGGCCCGTTCGGTTTCTGCGACCTGGAGTATCTTCTGGTGAATTCGCAGATTGTCACGATGCACACTCCGCTGAATGAGACGACGCGGGGAATGGCGGACAGGCATTTCTTCTCGCTTATGCAGCCGGGTGCGTTCTTTATCAATGCTTCGAGAGGTGAGGTGGTGTGTGATGAGGCGTTGAAGGAGGCCATGCCGAAGCTCGGGCCGGTCATCATCGACACGTGGAATCATGAGCCTGATATCGACAGGGAACTGATGGATATGGCTGCGATAGCGACTCCGCATATTGCCGGTTATTCGTATCAGGGCAAGCAGAACGGTACGGCAGCGGCTGTGCGCGCTGTTGCCCACTATTTCGGGATCACTGCTCTGTATGAGTTCTTCCCTAAGACTGATCTGCCTGAAAATGAGGCGGTAAAGCTCGATTTGAAGGGGCTCGGACAGGGAGAGATTGCGGCAATGCTGCAGTACAATTATCCGATTTTCACGGACGATTTCATGCTCAGGCTGAATCCTGAAGATTTCGACAAGCTGAGGTCGGAATACAAATATCGCAGAGAAGTTTATATTGACTAAAACTGATAGCTATATGTTTGAGAAAGAAGATGTTAGAAAAATCGAGGAGCGTGGCTCTTCAGTCAGGACAGTGGAAGCTCAGGTGGAGCGTTTCAAGAAAGGCTTTCCGTGGATGAACATTGTTTCGCCTGCGACTCCACATCGTGGAATCAAGGTGCTGACTCCGGAAGAGGCTGATGCTGCCGTGGCTTATTGTGACAATGCTTCTGTGCACGGCAAGTGTAAATTCGTGCCTGCTTCAGGTGCCGCTTCCAGAATGTTCAAGGATATATTTTCCGGGCTTGCCTCTCTCGAGAATGGCGGTGATCCTGGTGCGGATTCGCCTGTCGGGCAGCTCGCAGGCCGGATAAAGGATTTCGCTTTCTATACTGAGTCAATGTTCGGTGAGCCTGAGGATTCTGCGGATTATAGAAAGGATGTTGCAGAGAAAGTGCTGACAGACAAGGGATTGGGCTACGGTTCCAAGCCTAAGGGCGTTATCCGTTTCCACAGATATGCTGACGAATGTCGTACTGCATTTGCGGAGCATCTTGTCGAGGTGCAGGAGTATATGAGGAATGCGGACGGTTCCGCCAATATCATCTTCACGATATCGCCTGAGTTCCAGCCGTTGTTCGAGCAGGCTCTGGAAGAGGTGAAGGCTGTTTATGAGAAGAAATACGGGGTCAAGTTCAATATCTCGTTCACTTTCCAGAACAAGTACACCGACACTGTTGCTGTGGATCTGAAGAACAGGCCTTTCCGTGACGAGGATGGTGAGCTTCTGTTCAGACCGGCAGGTCATGGGGCATTGATCTATAATCTCAATGAACTGGATGACGAGCTGGTTTCCATCAAGAATATCGACAATGTGTCCAATGAGCGTTTCCTCCCGGTTACTGCCAAGTACAAGAAGGTTCTTATGGGCAAGTGCCTGGAACTCAGGGACAAGATATTCTCTTACCTGCATCAGTTCGATGTCATCTCCGATGTCAAGTCAGATGCCTGCCGCCAGCTTTGCGACAAGGTGGAGTCTTTCCTGGACGCCGAACTTTGCATTCAGCTTCCTCTGACACGCAGTATCGAGGACAGGGTGGAGCTGCTCAGGTCCAAGCTGAACAGGCCGATTCGTGTCTGCGGTATGGTGCGCAACCAGGGTGAACCTGGCGGAGGCCCGTTTGTAATCGCAGGTAAGGACGGCTCCTCAAATCTCCAGATTCTCGAGAGCGTGCAGATCAATATGAATGATGACCGGTCCCGGGATATTCTCGCCCACGCCACCCATTTCAATCCGGTGGACCTCGTCTGCTGCATCAGGAATTATAAAGGTGAGAAGTTCAATCTTCTGGATTATGTGGATGAGGATGCCGGTTTCATCAGTTCCAAGAGTTATCAGGGACGTGAGCTTAAGGCTCTTGAGCTCCCCGGCTTGTGGAACGGCTCGATGAGCGACTGGAATACCAGCTTCGTGGAAGTTCCGCTGGATACGTTCAATCCTGTGAAGGTCGTTCTCGACTTGCTGAGGCCTGCTCACCAGTAGTGAGGGTTACATATCGAGATAAAAAACGGGGCTGATTTATAAGAATCAGCCCCGTAATATTTTATCTCTCAAGAATGGATTACCATCCGAGAACGTATGCGAAGATAAGAGGTGCTACGATGGTAGCGTCTGACTCCACGATGAACTTAGGTGTCTCAGGTGCGAGCTTGCCCCAAGTGATTTTCTCATTAGGAACAGCTCCTGAGTAGGAACCGTAAGATGTGGTACTGTCTGAGATCTGGCAGAAATATGACCAGAGCGGAGTGCCGTGCCACTGGAGGTCCTGCTCCATCATCGGAACGACACAGATAGGGAAGTCACCTGCTGTACCGCCACCGATCTGGAAGAATCCTACGCCTGCGCCTACAGCATTCTTCTTGTACCAGTCAACGAGGAAGAGCATTGTCTCGATACCGTTCTTTACGAGATCCGGTGTGAATTCGCCCTTGATGCAGTGTGCTGCGAAGATGTTTCCTGTGGTGCAGTCTTCCCATGCAGGGCAGATGATAGGAATGTTCTTCTCGCATGCTGCGAGTACCCAGCTGTCCTTAGGGTCGATCTCATAGTATTTCTCGAGAACACCGCTTCTGAGGATCTGGTAAATATATTCGTAAGGAAGGTATCTCTTGCCTTCTGCCTTTGCCTTGTTCCATACATCTACAAGTGCGCCCTCGAGACGGCGGAATGCCTCCTCCTCAGGGATGCAGGTGTCGGTAACACGGTTGTAGTGGTTGTTCAGAAGTTCCTGCTCCTGCTCTGCGGTGAGGTTTCTGTAACCAGGCACTCTGTAATAGTGAGAGTGTGCTACAAGATTCATGATGTCCTCTTCAAGGTTGTTTGCTGAGCAGCATACGATGGAGAACTTGTCCTGACGGATCATTTCAGCAAGTGAAAGTCCGAGCTCGGCTGTACTCATGGCGCCGGCCATTGCCAACATCATCTTTCCGCCTTTTGCGAGAAGTTCTTCATAAGCTTTCGCAGCGTCAACAAGGCTAGCCGAGTTGAAGTGACGGTAATTGTGGGTGATGAAATTTGAAATTGGTCCTTTTTCCATTTCCAACTTTTAATTTACAGTTATCCTAAGTCGGGGCGTGAAACTATACTCCCCGAAATTTTGTGCGAAGTTATGTTTTTTTGAGTAATTTTGCAATTTGTTCGGCTTTTATTGGAAGATTTATGCTCAAGTTCAATGATTTCGGTAGGGTGGAGGAACTTGCGACACCTTTCTGGTATTACGATATGGATGTATTCCGCAAGACTGTAAAACTTGCTGCATCCCTGTCGGAAAGATACGGAATAGGTGCGCATTATGCTTTGAAGGCCAATGTGGAGCCGCGTCTGGTCAGTTATATCGCATCCAAGGGGTTCGGTGCTGACTGCGTGAGCGGCAATGAGGTGAAATATGCGGTGGAGAGTGGTTTTGCACGGTCTTCGATCGTGTTTGCCGGAGTCGGAAAGTCGGATAAGGAGATTTCAGACGCGCTCGATCTGGGAATCGGCTGTTTCAATGTCGAGTCTCTGATGGAAATGCAGGTGATCGATGCCCTCGCTGCCTCGAAAGGGGTTCGGGCCAATGTTTCCCTGCGTATAAATCCCAACATTGACGCGCACACGCACAGGTACGTGACCACAGGCCTGTATGAGAACAAGTTCGGTATCTCCCGCCACGAGTTCGAGGCGGCGATAGATATCCTGAAGGGCAGCAAAGCATTGGATTTCAAAGGCTTGCATTTTCATATCGGTTCGCAGATTACTGACGTGGAGCCTGTGTATTCGCTTGAGTGCGAGAGGGCTGCGGAGATTGTGGAATGGTTCGAGGCGCACGGAATGGAAGTGGGCAGCATCGACCTTGGCGGCGGTCTGGGTGTGGATTATGATGAGCCGGATGAGAACCCGGTGCCGGATTTCGAGAAATGGTTCAGTATCATTGACCGAAAGCTGAGGCGCAGACCGGAGCAGAGTGTGAGCATTGAGCCGGGCCGCTCGATGGTGGCGCAATGCGGTTCGCTGCTC
>ULTU01098870.1_pt1 | contig 12716 bp, 20 predicted proteins | sample 1957861 | NCBI WGS metagenome assembly ULTU01 (sample SAMEA4835742, study PRJEB28245) | human gut metagenome | biome: gut microbiome; material: fecal sample | place: Denmark | collected 2008
TATTTTGGCATTGTTTCTGGAATATATAATCTTAATCTGCCTCCATCATAAGTTGCAATATATCTATTATCAAGACTTTCAATCTTGTTATTTTCATCTTTAATTTTGTTATTATATAATTTTATTTTATTTAAAATATTAAATCTTCTTTTCTCTAAATTTCTAAGTAACGTCTCTATTTGTTCATTGCTTGGGTTATTTTTTTTTATAAATGAATAAATTTCACCTTGTAAATTTACTAATTCCTTTAATAAATCATCATCAATTATCATAAATTAGTCCTTTCGTATTTCAATTTAAATTTCTTGAAGGGCAAGGTCACATTAAAATTAGTCAACTATTTCTTTTTCATATGCTTGTAAAACAGCATTAGAAATTATTTCTCTACTCTCCGAATTAATTGGGTGATAAAACTCTCTAAATCTTGGTTTTATTGCTTTTGAATCAAGTCTTGTGGGCATTGCAATAAATTTTCCTTTTGTACCATCTATTATTTTAATACCTCTTAAAACTATGCTATTATTTAATACCACGTTTGCATATCCTAATAGCTTACCTTTGTTCTCCATTTTAAATATTCTAATTTCTGTAATTTCCATAAAAAAAATCCTCCTTAAATAATAAATTTTGAAGGACAAAATTCATATAAGAAGAAACACTATAATATTAAAATCCTGTTTTAGGTAACTTTGGCTCTACTGGTGCGTTTTTAAATGTTAATTCTGTTATTTGATTATTTTCCGTTATTAAAACCTTTTGAGGTGTAGCATCTTTAATAAAATGTTCAGGAGCCTCATATTCATAAACTGTATATTCTCCATAAGGTAAATCATTTGTTATTACACTGCCACTCTCATCAGTTGTATAAACACCCATTACTTCTCCGTTAGAATTAACAACTAAAAATTTTGTATTTGCAATAGGTGAATTTGCCGGTAAATCTAGTATTTTACTATAATCACTTGAAACCTTATTAATCTTTATTTTACCATATATCTTTGTGTTTTCAAAAACTATATCTGTTATCTCATCTTCCTGCAATATAACTTTTTGAATATCTTCATTTAATACATATGACTTATTGCTAATAGTCTCTCTCATTGTATATTCATCATTTATTGGTAATCGCTTTGAAATTGCCTTTCCACTTTCATCTGTCGTTATAGTATCAACAAGCTCACCTTTGCTATTATAAATTTCAAAAGTTGTATCTGGTATATAGATTTCATTATTTTCGCTATCAACTTTTATAACTTGAATTTGACCTTTCTTTAATTCATTTTCAAAAGTCAATTCTTTTATCTCATCTTCTTTTAAAGTAACTGTTATGCATTCTTCGTTTAGTACATAATTTTCATTTGTTTCTATTTCTTTTATGATATATTCCTTGTCTATTGGAAGTCTGTCTGTAATTGCCTCTCCATTTTCATCAGTAACCAAAGTTTGAATTAGGTTATTATTATTATCATATATTTCAAATTTAACACCTTTTAATTTAATTTGATTATTATCTTTATCTACTTTTATTACTTTTATTTGTCCTTTCTTCACTTCATTAGTAATCTCAATTGTTGTAACTTTGTTTGCTTGTAACTCTGTTGTATAAATTGTATCATCCAACTTATAATTTTCCAAAGTTTCAATTTCTCTAATGGTTAATGTTTCAAAATCCCTAATAGCATATTCTTTTGTATATGCTTCGCCATTTTCATTTGTTACTATATTTTCTAAAATTCTACCTTCTTTATCTAGCACTTCGAATTTAACACCTTTTAATTTAATTTGGTTATTATCTTTATCCACTTTTACTATTTTCACTTGTCCCTTTTTTAATTCGTTTTCAATCTTAGCTGATGTTGTTTTATTCCATTCTATTTTAATTTCTGTATCATTTGCCAAATTATACCATTTATTAGTATTTTTTTCTATTAGCTTATAATTACCAGTTCTAAGATTATCAATAAAAATTTCTCCATTTACGTCTGTAATATAAGTTCCGACTATTCTGCTAAATTCTTCAGAATACAAATCAAACTTAACATTTCCTAATGCTATTTTATTATTATCTTTATCAACCTTATATATTTTTAAATTTCCTTTTTTATGTTCATTACTTAATGTAACTTCAGTCACTTTGTTATATGTTGCTCTAATATCTATACTCTCCTGTGAAATCACATAATTATCATTACTTTTAATTTCTTTTAAAATATAATTGTCTTGATATAAATCATTAAATGTTAAAATTCCATTCTTATCAGTTTTACCATTACCTATAATTGTTCCATCACTCTTTGATAATTGATATGTTGTTCCTTCAATTGCTTCGTTAGTATCCTCATCAATTTTTTTAATCTTTATACTTGCTGTATTTGCTTTTAGTCCTAAATTTACACTACTACTTCTTATTAAAATTGGATCACCCGTTACTGCATAATTTTGAAGACTAGAATCATATGTCTTTCCAAAAAAAATAGGATAAGACTTTGTATTAACACTTACCCTTAATCTTCCATTTATATCAGAAGTTTCCACAGAATCCTTTGGCAATCTAACTTGAATTGTCTCATTTGCGTTGAATGTACTCTTCTCTGTTCCGAGAAGTATTTGTTATTTTTGTTCCAGATGGAAAACCTGTTTTAGCCACTTCAAATGTTGTTATTCTCACATTAGATGTTATTTTATAATTTTGAATGTAATAATTGCCCTGCAATGTCATATTTCCACTTTTATTTATTTCCGTTATTGGTGTTTTATATGTTGCAGTCCCATTGTTTCCTTCGTTTACAAGTCTTTTTATTAATGCAGCTATTTCTTTTCCTTCTGTATCATCTCCATAATAGTTGTTCACATCTGCTTGTCCAAGCACACAATATATTGCACTTTTAGTTGCTTGATATGCATATCTCCAATCCGAAACGCCCAACTCCTCTGGAGAATGATATGGATATCCAGCCACTGCTACTCTCCATATTTTGTTATATAAATTATTGTCCGCAAGTAATTTTTCAAGGTTAATTGTTTGGGAATGGGTATTATCTGCTCCAGATCTATCCACATTCAAGCAATATGCAGGATAAAAAGTACCGCTCATCATAATATCCTACCAAATGTGTACTGACAAAATATCCATCATTTGCTTTATTTCTTAAATGATATGGTACAGTCCCATAGCCTTTAAGAGTAATATCAGTTCCAAAATCATAAGAAGCTTGGATGAAATTAGGAATAATCACACTAATCAGCATTAAGAATACTGATATTATAATTATATACTTATTTTTAATTTTTGACTTCATTTCTTACCTCCCAATAAAAAACAAATAGAAGTTTATTCTATTTGTTCCTTTAATTTATTTTACTTTTATATAAGACCTTACTTGAAATACAGTTTCTATTCCATCAGCAGTCAAGTTATACTCTGTTTCAGCATAATAATGTATAGTAAACCCTTCAGAGTCATATACACCATTTTCGACATTAGTTTTGTTTGCTGTGAAATATCTATTACTAACAATAGATTTGTCTTCTTTAATTTTCACATCTGTATATCCAAATTCTTCAATGGCTTGACTTATTAAATTCTTTAATTTTGAAATCTCTGCTGTGTTCTTTTTAAAGCATTTGTATCCACCGTTTAAGGCCTTTTCATATCTATCATATTTTTCTAAATTTAATGTTACTTCTGTTTTCTCTTGTTCATTTGTTTTACTATTATTGTTTTGAATTATTTTCTCTTCACTTTCTGTACTTGCTTTATTAGAATTATTATTTGATGTCTGGCTGTTAGAACCTTTGCTTTCTGTATAAGATTTGTTTGGTTTATATTCAATTACTTCAGAATTACTACTTTTGTTTAATTTCTTACTATTTGTAGATACTACATTTTGAGAATTGTCATTATCTACATTAACTATCACTTCCTCAAAGTTATTATTTTCACAATCCTGTGTGATATCATTATTTAAGTTGGCATCTTCTTTTTCTAACTTATTCTCCGTTACTTGAATATTACTATTATCAGTTACTAACATCTCTGTATTATCAATATTAGTCTTTTTATGATTTTTTAAATTTAAAATTGATAAAATTGCAATAATTATAATACACAAGTTAATACTAGCTAAAACTATATATAAGCTTTTTCTCATTGTAATCACCTCTTTATATAAGTATAAAGAATATTAAACCAAAAAATCAACCTCAAGAAAAATTTTTATAAAACTTCTCTTGCTCTTACACATAAGCGACTCTCAGGGACATTTTTTATGCATGTAATTAAAGTTATTATATTTTCACCTGTATTTTCAATTACTGACCAATCAGTTTCACTAATAATATTACTCTCATAAACCTCATATTTTCTAGTGCCAAACTTCGTTTTATATATTATTTCATTACCTGTTTGTAGCTTATTAATATTCTCAAAGTAATGCACATATCGTGAACGATTATGACTTGCTAAAGCTACATTTCCATTCCAATAACTGCTTTCAGAAAAATGTCCAATTGCTTCTTTCAATATTTTTTCGCTTGTTCCTTCTTTAACTGGAGCAATTAGCTCTATTTCCGGAATTTCTAATATTCCGATAATGTTTTTGTTTAGCTCTAGCTCCTCATTTGTTATCATTTCAATTTCATTTTGATAATTAGAATTAATTATTTCATTTGCTATTTTAAGTTGCTTATTTTTTCTGTATTTCATGTAAAAGAACTTTAGACCAATAATAAATGATATAACAAATACTAAAATGCCTAATAATACTATTAATATTTTTAATTTTTTCAATAAATCACCCCCTTTATAATATTTTTTTTATGTATTCTGAAACCTCTGAAAAAGGCTTTGGAATGCTAACTGCTTTTTTTACATCTTCTATTGAGAATGGATCAAATATGATATCATAAATTCCAAGAATCAAAGCATCTCTAATTTTTTTACTTTTGGGGCTTTCCAATAGTAAGATTACTCTAATATTTCTTTTACGAACTTGATACATAAACTCTTTAAAGTTGTATTTATTATCTTGAATTGTTGCAATTAGTATGGTTGCTTCATCTTCCTCTAGAATATAATCGGTATAATAGACCACTCTACTATCTTTAATCTCTTTTGAAAGCTCTTTATCCAATTGTTCATTTCCTGTAAATATTAAAACCATTTTAAACCTCCTTAAATTTTTTATAAAAATAACACCTGCATTTAAAGCAAGTGTTAAAATATATTTATTTAAATAAATTGATATTGTGCAATCATCTCATGCCTAAGAAGGCATTTTAATAATTTCCAGTGGATTCACGTAATTATATGTAGTATATGGGCCTTTTGTTATTGAAAAGTGTAAGTGATTTCCTGTAGAATAAATTCCTGTTGTACCAACACCACCAATATGTTGTCCTTCTATAACTTCTTGGTCTACTGAAACATTTACACTATATAAGTGCATAAAAATATAATCGTAAGTCTGGTCTCTTATTACTAAGGTATTTCCAGTATAATCACTCCAATAATTCGCAACTACAATGCCATTTGTAGGAGAAGCAATAGGAGTATTTTGTGGAGCAGGAATGTCTATCCCACTATGGAAATTTCTCTTACCTGTAATAGGATGTATTCTATATCCATAATTCGAGCTCAAATTTGTATATCCAGGTACAGGCCATTTAGTGCCATAATTACTATAATTTGCATAATTAATTTTATTTTCATTTAGCCATTGTAGGTTTTCAGTACCATTTTTTAAGCCATTAGCAGATTGCAAAACAATTTGCATATCAAGTTCTAAATCATCTTCAGAAACATTCAATTTTTCTTTTAAATATTTTCTTAACAAGCTAAACTCCTTGTCTTTTAATACTGTAGTCTTTAATACTTCTTTAACTGTTCTAATGTCTCCGTTCTTCTATAGTTTTTTCCTCATATTCGTATGTATAATGTCCTGCAACCGTTATACTTTCTGTTAATAACTTTGTTGTTTCTTCATTGATTTTTTTCCAAGTAATACTTCCTTCATTATCAACTATTTTTTGTTCTGTTATAATTTTACTTGTTTTATAATAATATTTTGACTTAAAGTCTTTTGCAATTTCCTGTGCAAGTTCACTTGTGATATTTTTGTCCTCAGAAATATTATAAAATAGTAAAAGCGCATATATTTGTTCCCAAGTAATAGCCCCTTTACTATCTTTGCTATCCAAACTTTCATTAGTTATTTCATTATCTAAATAAATTTCATAACTAGAAGCAGTTTCGCAATACCTTTGTAATTGTTCTTCACTGATATTTAATTGTCCTTTATTATTTGTGAACTCTACAAAAATAGCATCAATAATTAAAACGATAAAAAAAAATATAGTAATAAACATTAAGATATATGGAATAAAAGGCTTTAATAATATATATACAATTTGTAAAAGCTTTCTACCCATTTTTTTATTTTTCATCTACATCACCTAATTTTTCTGTTTTTAAATCATCTATGTTTTTCTGTGTAATGTAAGTGTTATTATTGTCATTTTTGTTTTGAATTTGCTTGTTTTCCGAAAAATCCCCTTCTGCCATTTGTGCACCAACTCGTAAATAAGTTTTAGACCCCTGATAAGCCGCATTTACTATTTTTGAGCCAACACTTTTTAAACTACCATTATCTGACATTCTTGATGCAATTTGTGTTTGACTATCTGACTTTGTAATTTTCTCATTAGTTGTTTGATGTTGTGTCCTAATTACATTTCTTATAGGATTTATATTTCCATTATAATCAGTTTCATCTGTAAGACTTATTTGAGGGTTAACAAAATTTTTTATTCTTCCTACAAATCCTCTAATGCCGTTAGCATTATTTAGCCCATTAGGATTTGAAAATTGTGTTTTAATAGCAGAAATAGAATAGCCGATTCCTGTTCCCAATGCAGTACCTAAGCCAACACCCCTCATAGCCACTTCATTATTGTCAAGTCCTGCAATACGAGAAGTTAAGTTTTGCAAACAATTCAGCAATACATCAGCAATAGGTAGTAACATCATAGCCCAAATTAAAGTTACTGCCCAACCTGCACTTGCAGATATAAATGATGAAAAAAGTAAAAATAAAAAGCAGTAAATAAACTGCATAAAAGCATTTATCATAATTTGGCCACTCCAAATAGCAACAGCAGTAACGTTTTTGTTTATTATCCAAAGTCCAACAACTATTGGCGTAAAAATTGTGAACACTATTAAAGTAAATCCTCTCACAATAAATTTAATATTTAATTTAACAAAAATATATATAAACATACTGATTACTAATGCTGTTGCTATTGGATTTCCTGTTGTTATACTTGATAGGAATTTATTGTCTAACAGATTATTTACTTCTCCACCAGCTATTATTTTCACTAGCATATTGACAAGAGTATTGTTTAGAAATAATAAAAATCTAATAAAAATAGGAAAAGTGGCAATTGCAATTCCTCCAAAACATAGATTTAATAAATTTTGTTTTACTTCATTTCTTTGTATAGTATTAATACTTGAAATTATCATTTTATATGAAATTATAACAACAGCAATTAAAATCAAGCTACCAGAAATATATGCAAATATTTTGTACCACTGCATTATTAAGTTCCATTGCGTATCATTGAATGGAGAAATGCTCGTTGGACTATTAAATAACATTTCTTCATAAGTTTTAAACCCAATTCCTATTTCTTCATTAGTAGCAATATTATAGACAGCTTGTGCAAGTCCTCCGAATAGTTTTTGCAATTGTTTTATCAAATAAAGAGCCTTCTTCTTTAGATATTAACTCTTTTACATTAAGTTCATTTTCTTTAGCAAAACAATTTGTACTAGCAAGAATAATCATACATAATAGTAATATTAAAATTTTTCTTAAATTTCTTCTCATATATGAACCTCCTTTAAGTAAAAACGAAGTTTTTTTCAAAATCTGTTACCTCAAATTTTATTGCTGTAATACTACCATTTAAAGACATTATTGCCTCACCAGGTTTGGACATTGTTAAAAAGTCTTTTGTTCCGTCAGACAAATGGAAAAAGTCTACAATGTTATCAACACTACTTGAATTTTGTTTAAATATATAAATTGTGGGACATATATTTATTATTGTTCTTCCGTTCTTCTGATCCGCAAAAATTCATCGATAAATTGACTTGCAATATGGAGTGAAGTTAAGTACTTTCTACCGTCTTCTTGCAACAGTTACAAGAAATTCTGCTGATTCTTTAAATTTTAAAAATAACCAAGCTTCATCGCATACTATTATTTTTTTCTTTTCTTTATTTTTAAGAACAAATTTCTGCCAAGCCCAAGTTAAAAGTACAAAAGAAGCATATAACTTTGTAAATTCATCTTTAATTTCACTCATATCAAAACTTATAATACTTGTATTAGTGTCTATTGTACTTTCACAATCAAATAGACCTAATGAATTACCATGTAAGAAAGGAATTAAAAGTTTTGCTAAATCACTACAATTGTTTCTTTCTGCAACTCTTTTTTGAAAATCTGATAATGTAGGCATTTTTTTCTTGATTTTTCCTACAACAAATTTACCATTATCAAGTTTTCCGCCTTCTTTAAGAAAAAGTGAATTTACATCACTTGTAATTCCTCTTTCTGTGTATAACTGGTTTATAACTATTTCAATTTCAGTTATTTCATTTGCATTTAAAGTTCTATGCATATAATTTCTACATATAGTTGCAAGTAAGGCTCTAATTTCTGATATTTTATCTAATATATTTAAAAATTCTTTATTTCCTTTTTTATCGATTTCTAATTCAAATGGGTTAATACATGCACTTTCACCTTGCCTAATTTTTATAACCTTTCCACCAAGTTGTTTGCATAGTTTTGCATATTCACCGTTCTACATCTAAAAAGAAAAGACTTGTTCCGTTTGTTATCATATTTCTTGCAGCCATAAGCTTTAAAGCAACACTTTTCCCTCCGTCCAGAAGTTCCACATATAAAAGTATGCGGATTAGGCAATTGTGGGGGACCAATAAAAGTATTAATATAAACGGGAGCATTTGTAAAAAGATTTCTTCCAACAAAAATTCCTGTATCATGTGAAAGGTTGGGAGAAGATATAGGAATAACTGTTGCAACACCTCCGGTTGTCATATTTCTTTCAAAATTTTCTACTGGTCTTGTCCCTAATGGCAAAATAGACTTCCAAGCTTCTAGTTGTCTAAATGTTAAGCATCTTATCATTGCAGTTTTTTTAGCAAATTCACTCTCTATTAAAAAAGTTTTTTCATCTAACTCCTCTTTTGTCTTAGTATTAATTCTAATAAAAATAGTAACAAAAAATAATTTATCTCTATTAGTTTGTATTAAAGTTCTTAACTCTTCTAAATCACAAATCATTTGCTCTAATTCAGGCAAATGTGCAATATTTCCTTGTTTTTGATAGGTTTGATATTGACTTTGATTTTGTACTAATTTTTTTGTTAACTGAGGAATGACACTTGCATTTGGGGCCGTTTCTATTTTTATTGAAATATTTACATCTCCAATTTTTAAAATATCATTTAGCCATCCAATCCATGTTTGTTCAGGATAAATTGTAATTGCAAATTGTCTTGAATATTTGTTATGACCTAAATATGTATAATCGGAAAATTCTTGAATACTATCGGGAGCTAAAATATCTGATAATTTAGGTATATTCCTAAAGATATCTATTTCATTCTTTTTTTGTTTTTTTATTTTTATTTGATTTTCCAACATATAACTTCTCACCTCCAATATTTAATGAATCTAGTTTAATCTTTGAATTTTTATTTAATTCTCTAAATATCAAGTTATGCAACTCTTTTTCTTCTAGTAATTTTACTTGAATTTTAGCTCTTAATAAATTATTTTTAAATGAATTGCATAGCCTTAAAAGCTCTGTTTGTGCATCCTCAAACAAACCATCATAACTAATAATTGCATAATTTCTAACAACAGTAATATTTCTATTTTCCATAAGGTTTTGCAAATAGTTAATCATGTATTCTTTATATTCATTTGCTTTAAATGAATCAACTTTATTTTGTTTCATTTCTTCTATGATTTTAGAAGTATCAATTGATTCAGAAGTATTATAAAATTGTATTGGATAATCTATTGATAAAGCTGTTTGTATTAAAACATTCTCTATTGCTGATTGCTCATCATCAGAAAGCATATGATAATCAATATTGCCTAATCTCAAAACACTTGAATATCTATTACCAACTTTAATAAAGCAATCTTTTATTTGAATATCTAATATGTTTGATAAATTCTTATTTGATTTTCTTTTACTGCTTGAAAGTCCCTGCTTTGCCAATTTAGTGTTATAATTTTTCTTCTTATAATTTGAATATATAATCGCACCTATCAAAAATGAAATTGATAAAGCAATCAAAATTATCATTAATAACATATCTAACACCTCTCATATACAAATTTCTTTTTTCTAAACAAGAATTTTAGCCAATAAAAAAAGAACTTATCAAAATTAAGCTCCTGTATTTTTAGAAAAGCACATAATAATAAAAATAACACGGTATTTGAAAATATTAGCAGTTTGAATACTATATTTATTGGGATAGCAAATACTCCAAGAGCACCAAAGCAAAACATTAAATAAATTACTTGTCTTAAAGATAGATATCCCCCAAAGATTTTTTCTTCTCTTTTGGTATCGTATGGAATTTTAAAAACTTTCATTAGACTCTCCTTCCTAATTAGCAAGTAAACTTCCAGAGTTATTAGTTGCGACATTGATTATTATTCCTGCGATAATAAGCGAAGCGCCAAGAATAACACCACCACCGCAAATCCAAGCCAAACTTCCAATACTTTCTGACCTTTTTTGTGGATTATTTGAATTAGCAATCATTTTTAAAGCAGCAACTACTACACTTGCAAAGATAAGAACACCACCGCAAAGGCATTGCTATACTTGTAATAACTCTTTTTATATTTTCAGTTGCTTGTGTTACCTCTGCAGTACCAATACTCGAACTATCTGTAGCTAAGCATTGAGATTGTATTGCAATCATTGTTAAAGTCGTTCCTATAGTTGTCATTAAATTTTTTTCTTTCTTAAATTTAAACATATAAAACCTCCTACATACTTTGTAAAGGCAAACTTATAAAGAAACACACTATATAAAATATGAAAATATAACAGGTATAAGTATTATAAATATAAGTAAAATTAGAATACTTATACTAACTTTCAAAAATTTTCTTTTGACTATTTGTGATTTTAATAAACACCCAATAATAAGTATAATTAAAGATGCTATTAATAAAATTGTTAATAGAATTACTGTCCACACAAAAAAATGAAAAAGTGCAGAAGATATTAGTCTACTTAGATTATTTATATAATTACTTTGCATTTTTTAAACTCCTTTTATGGCAATTCAGCAGTATATTTATTTATTAAACTCTTTTTATAGTATGCAATAAAATCATTAATTTCTTTTTTATTTTCTTCTTCTTTGCAAATGTTATATAAAGTTATTAATTCAGGCCTTTTAAAGAGATTTAAAATGTAATCTAATCTGCTGTTATATATCTCATAAATAGTAAATACTATTTCTTTAATCATTTGGCAGTTTCTTAATTCTGTAATTTCTAATATCTCTTTAGTGTAAAGTAAATCCAATTTTTTAAGATAATCATAAAATTTAACTGGAATAGCTGTACTTTTATTTATTATTAAATTAAATAAATTATCTATCATCATATTTGTATCTTTATCTATCTCTCCGTAACAGAATTGTTTCACAAGCGTTACCTTTTGTTACTCCAATGTTACTTTGTAACTCTTTGTACTTTAGTCTATGCTTTCTGACTCTCGCTGCGCTACTTCCCTCTGAGCCAATTAAATCTTGCATTTCTGTAAGCATAAATGTATCTTCATTAAGATACTCAATAGCATTTGCTTTTTCTAATGCGGTTAATAACAGCTTTATTATATTTACATCTTCATCTAACATTAAAGCAATTTCTTCAGGAAGGCTCTCACATAAATCTTCATAACAAAAAACTCCTTCAGTTTTCAGGAGTTTTAATTGCATCTTTAAATATACTATTAAGATTTTATCGCCATCCGGTAATTTTCTTAAAAATTTACTTGTTTTATTTTCAAAAAAAGTATCATATAGCTTTAACCAATAATATCTTTTCTCCTTCAAAAATTTTCCTCCTTACTCTTTCTTATTTTTAATATCTAAAAAAGAGACTCAAGGCCTCTTTTTTAGATTAGATCTATTATCTTTAAAATACCTATTTATAAACTAAAAATACAGATATTTTTCAATTCCCCCAGCAGTCATTTTTCGTTCCCCAAAAATCCCCCAAAATTAGTTTTATAATAAACTTTTTCAAATCTTTTTGCACCATAATAAATTATTTTAAATTTTCAAAGTTTCCCCAAAGTCATTCTGCCTTAATAGTTTCAAGCTATAGCACTTGATATTCAAGTGCTTTGAAGTTTATTAATTTTGCATTGAGTATCTAACTACGAACCAAAAGGTCGGGGGTTCGAATCCCTTCAAGCGCACCAAATGAACTAATTTGCAGCTTTAGCTGTAAATTAGTTCATTTTTTAGTCTGAGGGATTCGAAAAGGACGTGCCTGAAAGGCAAAAACAATCCCTTTGGATTGTTTTTAGGACGCGGCTCGCCGAATCCCTTTTAGATTGCTTTAGAAACT
>ULTU01042130.1_pt1 | contig 12675 bp, 11 predicted proteins | sample 1957861 | NCBI WGS metagenome assembly ULTU01 (sample SAMEA4835742, study PRJEB28245) | human gut metagenome | biome: gut microbiome; material: fecal sample | place: Denmark | collected 2008
TTTGCTCCAAAGAAAGGTTCTGAAACTAGAAAAGATTTAACTAATAAAATGACAGAATTATGGAATCAAGCTAAAGATTTAGAATATGATGATGTTAAAAAAACAATTGAAAAGAAAATCAAAGAAATTCAAAAAGAATTAGCTGATTTAGATTCAGAAAAAGTTTTAGATATAGCTAAATCAAAAGGAAAACAAATCAAGAAAAAAGCCGAAGAATTATATGAATTAGCTTTAGAAAAAGGAACCCCAGTTCTAGAAAAAACAGCTAGTGAAGTAAGACAAAAAACAATTGATGTCTTAAATAATACAATTGAAAAACTAGAACAAAGTGAAAAAAAATCTAAAAAAACTAAGAAAACTGCCTAATTAAAGACAGTTTTTTCTTTTATTTATTTTAATTTTTTGATATAATCAAGTTGTTAACAAAGAATGGCCTTACAACCCAGGAGTTAAATCGTAGATCTACGTTAAAGATAAGAGTGTATGATAATTCATAAACTAAGGTGGTACCACGGCATAATGTCGTCCTTAGACTTATGAATTTTTTTATTAGGAGGAAATATGAGAAAATTTGAAAAAATAAGCTATGAACAATTTAAAAAAGACATCAGTGAAGATCAAAATTTATATGAAAGTTATACCTTACCAGTAAGAAGTACTAAAAAAAGCGCTGGTTATGACATCAAAAGTTTAGAAAGTTATATAATTAAACCCGGAGAATCAAAAGCCTTTGTAACCGGCTTAAAAGTAGCAATGAACGATGATGAAGTATTATATTTGTATACAAGAAGCTCAATGGCTTATAAATATAACGTAACCCTAGCTAATAGTGTCGGAGTTATAGATTCAGATTTTTATAATAACGAAAATAACGAAGGGCACTTTAAAATTAAATTAATAAATCATGGAGATCAAGACTTCATCGTAAACATTGGAGATCGTATAGCTCAAGGAGTATTTATGAAATTCTTAACTGTAGACGATGAAGATGAAATAAAAAATACAAGAACAGGTGGAATAGGTTCTACCAATAAGGAGGAAAAATAATGACATTTTTTGAAGAATTAAAATGGAGAGGTGTAGTTAAAGACATCAGTTCTCCAGAATTAGAAAATAAACTTAATAACGAATCATTAACATTTTATTTAGGAACAGACCCAACAGCTGATTCCCTACATATTGGCCATTATGCTTCATTTGTAACAGCTAAAAGATTAGCAAGACATGGACATAAACCAATCATCTTAGTAGGTGGAGCAACTGGTTTAATTGGCGATCCTAGACCAACAGCCGAAAGAGAAATAATTTCTAAAGAAACCGTTGCTAAAAACATTGAAGGATTAAAAAAACAAGTTGAAATACTATTAGAAGGAAAAGCCCAAATAGTTAATAACTATGACTGGACTAAAGATGTAACATTCTTAGACTTCTTAAGAGATATTGGAAAATACATCAATGTAAATTATATGCTAGGTAAAGATATAATTGCTAGAAGATTAGAAACCGGTATTACATACGCCGAATTCTCTTATACATTATTACAAGGATTTGATTATCTACATCTATTTAATACTTATAATTGTACCTTACAAGCAGCAGGTTCAGATCAATGGGGAAATATTACAACTGGAATTGAACTTATCAGAAAAATCGAAAATAAAGAAGCATACGGTTTTACAATGCCACTTATTCTAGATTCTACTGGTAAAAAATTTGGTAAAAGTGAAGGCAATGCCCTATGGTTAGATAAAGAAAAAACTAGCCCATATAAAATTTACCAATACCTAGTAAATTCAGATGATTCTAAAGTAATTGAATACTTAAAAGTATTTACATTCCTTTCTAAAGAAGAAATAGATTCTCTAGAATTAGAAGTTAAAAATCATCCTGAAAATCGTGCTGCTCAAAAAGCTCTAGCATATGAAGTAGTTAAAGATCTTCATGGTAAAGAAGAAGCTGATAAAGCTAAAGAAATAAGTGAAAAAATCTTTAGAGGAGAAGAAACTGAAGAAATGCCAACAGCTGAAGTAAGTTCAAAAAATATCTTAGATGTTATGGTTGAAAGTAAACAAGCTCCATCAAAAAGTGAAGCAAGAAGATTAATCATTCAAGGAGGCGTTTCCATCAATAATGAAAAAGTAACTGATCCAAACTTTGAATGTCCTCAAGAATTCATTTTAAGAAAAGGTAAGAAAAGTATTATCAAAGTAAAAATTAAGTAAATTAATTTTTACTTTTTTATTTGTTAAATTAATGTTATACTTTTTATAGTAGGTGATAGTATGAATATAATAGAAATTGATGGAAAACAACTTGAAGTTTTAACTGCCTTTGAAAATAATGGCAAAAATTATCTAGTATACAAAGTAGATGGTGAAATTTCTTGCTCTTCATATGAACTAACAAACGAACTAGTCTTATCTAAAATTGAATCAGATGAAGAATGGGCAATGGTAGAAGCCAAAATAAAGGAATTAATGGAGGTATAATATGGTAAAATATTTATTAGAATTTGATCCTAAAAATGAGCCAAATAGATTGAAATTCTATTCCTCAAAGTATCCTAATGGAATATATTTTACAGAAGAAAAAACAAAAAGTATCTTTGAAATGATTTTTAAAGAAGAATCAGTAGATGAACACAAAAAAGGAAACACAGTAACTATTAATTTTGATGATTACACGTTAAGAATTAAAAATTATAATGCGTTATCTAAATTAAGAGAACGTCAAAAGCCAAATAAAGCTAAAAGTGTAGCAGGTAAAAAAGAATTAATAGCCTTATCAATTTTTACTTTAGCTACTATATTATCTTTTAAATATGGTATGGGTACAACTATAAAACCAGATTCTGATCCAATAATACCAGATGATCCTAAAGATGGTTATGAAGAAACTTCTGAACCACAAAAAGATAATTTAGATTTAATATATGAAAATGATCAAACACTTGCTGCAACTGAAAAGTCTAAAGTAGATGAACCAGTTTCTGACTATACTCCACAAGCTGCTAATAAAATTTATGAAATAAATTATAATATAACTCCTAGAACAGCTGAATATTTTTCCTATAAAGAACAAGCTCGTGAAAGATATGGAAAACTAATCGAAGAAGCTGCTGCTATTAATGGTTTGGACCCAGAATTATTATTAGATATGTGTACTGCTGAAAGTTTAGGTTTACATAGTACAACTTCTAATTCAACTGGAGATGTCGGTTTATTTCAAATCAATAAAGGCGTATGGCTTAACTATACTATGAGATATTATAACTACTTAACTAACCAATATGAAACTTTAACATTCACTGAAGAAAATATTAATAATGCCGACATGCAACCAATGTTAGGAGCCCTTGTTTATAGAGATTGTTTAAACAATATGGATAACAACATGTTAGCAGCTCTACTAGGATATAACTGGGGATGGCCTCAAGCTAAAAATCGTATAGGTGAACGTCTATATGATAAAACTGATCATTCTTATGAAGATTCATTTAAAATTAATAGTACCTATGATAACTATATGGAAGCAGTATTATCTTATCATCCAGCTGGTAAACCAATCAAAATAAAAACAGCTCCTGATGCTAATGGTAAATATGAAACATTAGAATTTCATATTAATAATGCTCTACAAAAAAATACAGACAAAACTTTAGGTTAATAAAAAAATACATAAGCTACTTCATTTCACTTATGTATTTTTTTAATGTTTTAGCATTAGGACCAAATATAATTTTTAATTGATTATCTATTTCCACAATACCCTTAGCACCTAATCTTTGAATTCCATCTTTATCAACTAAAGATATATCTTTTAAAGTAACCTTTAATCTAGACATATTAACTTCACTATCTAGAATATTATCTTTACCACCAAGACATTGAACTAATTTATTAATTTCAAAAGTAAAATTCTTTTTATTAAGCTTAACAATAACTAAAGATATTATAAATAATACAAAAAATATAATTAAATATTGCCACCACATATATTTATCACCCAATAATATTATACACTATCACTAACAAAAATAAAATCACTATTTTAATCATTATACATAAAATATATTGAGTAATAATGAAAGGGTGAATATTATGTGTAATAATAATAGAGAACAAGAAGGTAATTGCATTGCTGAAATATTAAAAGTAATTTGCATCTTACAACAAAATGCTTGTCCAGACAATAGTTTAGATTCATGTGATAGACCAATGTTAGGAGGAGGATCTAGTAATTGCTTAGTATGTAATACTAGACCAATCATGCTTTATACATGTTGTGGTAATGGAGTGCCAATTAGTATGCCAACAAGTAAAGATGTAACTTGTACTTGCTCAAATACTTCATTAGATAGTTCTTGTGCGGAATGTTCAAATGTATTTAGAGTAGAAAAACTAGAAGGAAACTGCTGTACATTTAGAGTATTAGTAGCTAATCCAGATCAAACATGCTGCAACAGTCAACCATATCTTTCAACAAATAGCTTCTTTACAATGAACTTAAATTGCTGCTGCATGATAAGATGCTTAAATGATTGCTATGTAGATTGTGTTTGTTAAATAAAAAAACTTTTATGATTTTTCATAAAAGTTTTTTAAATATTCAAAATAAGCTTTATATAAATTAGTATCAGTATCATCATGATATTTTAAATTATTCTTTTCTAAAATATCTTTAACAATCATATCATTAAATTCTGGATTTCTAATAAGTAGGGGACCAATCACAAAAGTTCCAAAAAAATTAAATTCATGATATCCTTCAAATTCAGATTTAAAATTATCAGCATTTCCACTAATAACTGCAAATAAATGATTAAAATTATTTTGAACTACATACTTACGATTTTGAAAGCCTATAATAGGGTTTTCAAAATTTTTGTATGCCATAAAACATTCACCAGTAATTTTTTGAGAAGCCTTAGCATAATAATCAAAGATATCTAAACCATCAATAGTTTTACCATCGTTTTCAATATACTTACCAAACATCAAATAAGAATTACCAGTCGCTATAATATATTTATTTTTCTTAATAAAGCCACTTAATTCCTTTTTATATTTTTTTATATCTTCTAAAGCAATATATAAATTCTCATCACTACCAGTACCCATATAAATTAAATCATATTTCTTAAAATCAATCTTATCACCACAAGATAATAAATCAATACTTACTTCAACATTTTGATTTCTAAAAGAATCTTTTAAAGCTAATATATTACCTTGCTCACCATATTGATTAAGTAAATCATAATATAAATGTAATATCTTAATCATTATTATCCTCCATAAAAATCTTCTTTAAAACTGCAGTCATATCAAAACATACCATTGTAAATATTGTTCCTTCAGTCTTATCTAAATCTTCACTAATATTCTTAATATTATCAACTATAACTAATTTATCTTCATCAATATTAGCAAGTCTTAATCTTGCATATACATCGTATCTAAATCTACCAATACATAATATTTTATCAATGTTCTTTAAATCTAATACTTCAAAATCAACATCATATAACCATGAAATATCATTATATTTATATCTTCTAGAAACATTATCAAAACCTAATATAATAGTTTTCTTACCCTTATAATTATTAATATAATTTAAAGATTGTAAATAACTTAAATTATTTTCATTTTTAGACTCTAACATATCAACTTCACGATTATGATATTTTAAAGATTTTAATCTCTTAGATTCTAAAACCTCATCATTTAAGGCATGAATAATTTTAACTTCTTCCATACCAATTACTTTACATAAAGAATAAGCTGCTAAAGTATAATAAACTGCAAAGAAAACATCCTTGTTTAAATGAATAATATTATCATTAATAACCATTTCTTGTTTTTCTAAATCAACTTTTTCTGCTTTAATATCAATATTATTTTTAAAATCACCATTCGGACAACTATAACTACCTAAATGACCATAATGATAAAATTTATAAACTAACTTTTCATGACAAATAGGGCAGTAAGCTGCATCAACATTATTACTAATAGGTTCTTTTAAACTATATTTAGTTTTACCAATACCATAAGTAGTAACTTCACCTTTATGTAAATACTTTAATCTATTAACAAAAGCATCATCACTATTAATAATTAAATAAGTTTTTTCATCAATAGAATTAAATATTTTATTTAAAATAAACATTGGTTCTCCATTACGAGCAGGTTGATCTCTAGTAATATTAGTAACAACTAAATGTGTTAAAGTACTCTTACTAAAAGTTTCTTTAATATAAGATTCATCCATCTCTAAAAGAAGAAAATCACAATCCATCTTATGACTAAAAACTTTAGTGTTATTTAAAATTAATGTAGTAGTACCATTAACAACATTAGAACCACTCTTATTCCAAACAACTTTATAACCATTAACTTCTAAAATATGAGCAATCATACTAGTAGTAGAACCCTTACCAGAAGAACCAGTAACACCTACAACATATTTAGGATATTTAATTTTTTCTAAAATATTTTTATCAAACTTTCTAACAATACTAGCGGGAAAAACACTTCCTTCAAATTTAAATAATTTACAAATAAATGTAATAGACTTATTAAGCATAATAAGCAATGTTAATTTCATATAATCACCAATATTATTATATCATAATTTTATAAAATAAAATAAGAATACTAATTGATAAAAAAAAAAACAAATGTTATAATTATAACGTATAACATAAAGGAGGTATATAATGAAAAGAAATATTAGAATTTCTATGATGTTATTTTCTATATTATTTTTACTTATAGCCTCAATATCAATATCTTATAGTTATTTTGTTGCTCAAGGTGTTAAAGATGAAAGTGGATCAACTATTGAAGCTCATGGTGCAACCCTTACAATTACATATGAATCAGCCGATATAATATTTAAAGAAAAACTTTATCCAAGAGAAGAAGAATGGGCAACTAAAACCTTTACTGTAACTGGAAATAATACCTCTCCATTAAAAATGAATTATTATGTTGGAATGGATGTCGAAGCAAGTGACTTTCCAGATGGAGCCTTAACATATACATTAAGTGGAAGTAAAACTGATACTGGAAGTACTTTAGTTCCTGCTGTTACTGCTGGAACCATTCCTAATGGTAAAAGTAAAGTTTATTTTGGTGTTGGCCAATTTATAAATGGTTATGCTATCCACACATATACATTAAAAATCTTTTATCCTGATACCGAAGAAAATCAAAACAATGAACAAGGATCATCATATAAAGCTAAATTATTTATTGAAGAAGCTGGTACTGGAGAAATAGTTGATAAGAGATTAGATAGAATAGAATTAACTACCAACCCAACTAAGACAAAATATATTAAAGGTGAAAACTTCGATCCAACTGGTATGGTAATAACTGCATATTATACTGATGGTACACACCAAACAGTTACTAATTATGAATTAATAGACAATGTTAACTTACAAACAGATCAAAATGTCGTTAGACTTTCTTACACAGAAGATTTAATTACAAGAACAATTGCTATTCCTATTAGAGTAACAAACGATTTAATAAAATTAGACATAATAACTTCACCAACCAAAACAACATATGTTGCTGGAGAAGACTTTGATGCATCTAATATGGTAGTTCAAGCAACCTTTGAAGATGGTTCATTAATGGAAGTAAATAATTATACTTTAGCTAATAATTATAATTTAGTTAAAGGACAAACATATGTAACAGTTCAGTATACTCATGATGGAATAACTAAATCAGTCAAACAAACAATAACTGTTACTAATAAAGTAACTGGAATAATTATAACAGTACCACCAACTAAAACATTGTATGTTACAGGACAAACATTTGATTCAACAGGTATGGTAGTATCAGCTATCTATGAAAACGGTGCATCTCAAGCAATTACTGGATATACAATTACCGATGGAACAATTGCTGAAGGACAATCTAATGTAACAATATCTTATAAAGATCCAGAAACAAATAAAGTATTTACTACAACTCAAAAAATTAAAATAGGTAGTGGGATAGAAAGTTTAGAAATAACTACACCACCAACTAAAACAATTTATGCCGTAGGAAGTGCTTTTGATCCAACTGGTATGGTAGTTAAAGTTCATTACTCAAAAGGTACAAGTAAAGTTATAACCAATTATACAATTGTAAATGGTTCTTCACTAACTGCTGATCAAACTTCAGTAACAATTTCTTATACTGAGCTTGGTGAAACTGTCACTACAACTCAAGCCATAACCGTAGATACCACAGGACCAACTGTAACATTACAAAATTCAGTAACAAAATCATCACAAGCAGTATCAGATTGGGCAACAAAATTTGAAGTATCTGGAACTGTTAATGATGTTTCAGGTGTAGAATCAATTTATTATTGTTCAACAACATCAACGACCTGTACTCCAACAACAAAATATTCAAGTACATCAGAATATTCACTTACTCTTTTAAATGCCTCAACAGCGACAAGATATTGTGTTCAAGCAGTCGATAAACTAGGAAATAAATCAGTTATTAAGTGTTCAAACGCTTATAAAGTTGACTCAACAGCACCAACGGTATCTTCTTCAGTATCATCATCAACTCAAAACGCTGCTAAATCATGGTATAAATCTATATCACTACAAGTTAATGCCACAGATAATATTCAATATATAAAATACTGTTTGACAACATCATCAACATGTACACCATCAACAACATATTCATCAGCTGTTTCATTAAGTAATGGTTCATCAAGTAAAATTTGCTATAACGCTACCGACAATGCTGGAAATACATCATCAATATCTTGTTCTTCTGGATATAATGTAGATGGAACAGCACCAACAGTTACCAAAGCAACTCCAACTACAATTTCTGGAAGTAATGGATGGTACAAAGCTGTAACTACAAAATTTTCTTTAAGTGAAACAAACTCAGGAATTGCTTCATTAAAATATTGTACGACAACATCATCAACTTGTACGCCATCTACAGCTTACAGTGTGACATCTGGAACAACAACATTAACATCGTTTACGCAATCAATTATAAATACGTCAACTGCTAAAAGAGTATGTATTCAAGTAACAGATGTCGCAGATAATGCTTCAGGAGTAGTATGTTCAGATTCATATAAAGTTGATAATACAGTGCCAACTTTAAAAGGAACAGCAACTTTAGGTACAAGTGGTAATGGTTGGTATAAATCAGCTAAATATAAATATACAATTTCAGATAAATATAGTGGACTAGCTTCAGCTAAATATTGTACAACAACTTCAACATCTTGTACCCCATCAACATCGTATACATCTGCGACAAATATAAGTTTAGCTAATGCCACTAGATTATGCGTAAATGCTACTGATAATGCTGGAAATACATCTGATACAAAATGTTCATCAACATATAAAGTAGATTCTACTGCACCAACTGCTTCTACACTTACAAAAAGTGGAAGCACATTATCTAGTACTGCTACTGATTCCAAAAGTGGTGTAGATTCTAGTTGCTTAAGTACATCTCCAACAGATTGCTCATCAGGCATATGGATAGTGGCTAGTAGTGTAACATCACCATATACAGCAAGTTATACAATAACATCAGCAGGAACATATTATATTCATTTTCAGGATTCCGTTGGAAATATAAAATATAATACCAATAGTGCCACATTTTCTTGCTCAACAACTTTACACTCAGCAACAAATATACAAAGTCGATATTTTGCAAATGGCTCGGTTTCTAGAGGATGGGTAAGTGGAACAGGAACAAATAATTATGTCTTTGCTGGATATAATACAAATAATTATAATAACTACGTTGGTCAAGTTCAATATTCTATAAGTAGTGTTGCATGTTATTGGAAAATAAAATTTCCTGGAGCAGGAACAGATAATACGAATGCTAATAAAAATATAGCTCTAATGTTAGCCGATGGTGATAATTCTAATTACTATAACTTAAAAGGAACTTATGGCTCAACCCATAAGCAATGGCAGCATGCTTCATTTAGAATTGACTCAAGTTCTTATGGATACAACGGATGTGAAAAAAACACAGTATGTTTTAATAAAATAATAAATTCAGAAATCGGTTATGCCTATTTATATCACAATTCAAACGGATCCAGTTATGATAATGCGATGTCATACTCGTCATTATACGTAGGTGGTGCTGGAGGTTCTTATATTCAATTTGGAATTTTATCATAAAAGATTTGATTATTCAAATCTTTTTATATACATAAATATTTGAAATATAATCATCTTTATAGTATAATCTTTCTAGAGAATAAGGGATATTATGAGAAAAATATATACTGCTTTAGACATTGGGTCTAATTATATTAAATTAATAGTGGGAGAGTTTATTAATAATAAACTTAATATTTTATGTGCTAAAAAAGGCATCTCAAGAGGATTTTATTTCAATCAAATAACCGATGAAGATAAACTTGTTAAAAGCATTAATGCAGTTTTAGAAGAAGCTGAATTAGAATTAAATTTTAAAATTAAAAATGTTATTTTAAATATTCCTACTGATTATAATGAATTTACCGTAACCGATGCAACCAATGAAATAACTAATGAAGAAAAGATAGTTGAAAGTACTGATATCTTAAAAGTATTACAAGCAAGTAGTTATAATCGTATTAAACCTAATGATGAATTAATTGGAGCTATTCCAATCATGTTCAAAGTAGGAGATTATGAAACCGAATCACCACTAAATAAAAGAGGAAAAAATATCTCTGTTAAAAGTGTTTTAGTTTCTACGGATAAAAAGAAAGTATATGATTTAGTAAAATTAATTCAAAAATGTAATTTAGAAGTAGTAGATATAACAACTACGGGAATGACAGATTATTATAATTTTAAAACATCTGAATTAGACAGTAAAAATGTAATAATTGTAAATTTAGGTGATTCATCAACTAATATAAGTGTATATAGTAAAGGAATTTATATTAATAATGTTACTTTAGATCAAGGTGGATATGAAATAGATAAGTTAATATCTGAAACTTATAATGTTAGAAGAAAAGATGCCAACTATTTAAAAGAGAATCTATCACTAGCGTCTTTAAAGAATGCTGATGTTTCAGAAACCTTAACAGTTGTTAATAAATTAGGTGAAGAAATAACTGTAAATCAATATGAACTAACAACTTTAGTAGCTAAAAAGGTTGAAGATATACTAAAATTAGTCAAAAAGAACGTAAACCTCTTAACAAAAAAGGAAATTAGTTATATAATTATAACAGGAGGCTTGTCTGAAATTAGAGACCTTAGCATTCCTGTAAATAACATATTTGCAACAAAAGGTAGAATAGGAAAAATAAATAATGTAGGAGCAAGAGATAATGCTTATAGTGTATCTCTTGGAATGTTAACTTACTTTAATAGTAAATTAGTCTTAAGAAACAAAGATTATTCAACGATTAGTGAATCTGATCTCAATGATTTATGTTCTCATAACTCAAAGGTAGGAATTGCTAGTGATTCAATATTAGGTAAAGTATTTAGTTATTTTTTCGATAATTAAAAAGGAGAAAAGATTATGTTTGGATTAGAAATGGATCAAATCGCTAAAATAAAAGTAATTGGTGTCGGTGGGGGCGGATGTAATGCCGTTAACCGTATGATTGAATCAGGTGTTAAAGGCGTAGAATTTATAGTCGCAAATACTGATTTACAAGTATTAAATACATCAAAAGCCAGTAATAAATTACAAATAGGTGTAACAATTACAAATGGACTTGGTGCTGGTGCTAACCCTGAAGTAGGACGCGCTGCTGCTCAAGAAAGTAAAGAAGAAATTAAAGAAGCTCTTAAAGGAGCCGATATGATATTTGTTACCTGTGGAATGGGTGGTGGAACTGGTACTGGTGCTGCTCCAGTTATTGCTGAAATAGCTGAAGACTTAGGAGCTTTAACTGTTGGTATCGTTACAAAACCATTCAGATTCGAAGGTAAAAGAAGAATGGAACAAGCAATTTTAGGTATTGAAGAATTAAAAAAACATGTTGATACTTTAATTGTTATTCCAAATGATCGTTTAAGAGAAATAATTGATAAATCAACTCCAATGTTAGATGCATTCAAAGAAGTAGATAATGTTTTACATAGAGGAGTTCAATCAATTAGTGACCTTATTGCTGTATCAGGTTTAGTAAACTTAGACTTTGCTGATGTTAAAACTGTCATGGAAAAACGTGGTAGTGCCTTAATTGGTATTGGTTTAGGTGTTGGTGAAAACCGTGCTATTGATGCTGCTAAACAAGCTGTATCAAGCCCATTACTTGAAACAAGTATTGAAGGTGCAACAGATGCAATTATCAATGTTACTGGTGGTACAAGCTTAACATTATTTGAAGCAGAAGATGCTGCTGAAGTCGTAAGACAAAGTAGTAATACTGATATAAATATTATCTTCGGTGCTGTAATTAATGAAAACTTAAATGATGAAGTAATCGTTACTGTAATTGCTACCGGTTTTGAAGATGATAAAGAACCACAAACAAACGATGAAACACCACGTGGAAGATATAAAGAACAAACAGATGACAGTGACTTTGATATCCCACCATTCTTAAGAGATAGAGATAATTTTTAAGTCTAACTAAAGTTAGACTTTTTTTATACAATAATCGACATAATTTACTTATCAGATTTTC
>ULTU01087190.1_pt1 | contig 12662 bp, 11 predicted proteins | sample 1957861 | NCBI WGS metagenome assembly ULTU01 (sample SAMEA4835742, study PRJEB28245) | human gut metagenome | biome: gut microbiome; material: fecal sample | place: Denmark | collected 2008
CGAAAATGAAGATGTGGCCTATCTTGCTCAACTGAAAAAAGAGTATGATTTGGATTGAGGGGGTGTCAGATCGAAGTAAAAAAATACGCACTGCTGGATACTGACTTCATAAATAGAATTTGTCAGTTTCTGCCTATGACAAACGAAAGGATTTTTTATGAATACAAAAGCGGCTTAAGGGAGAGATGAAAAATGCGTTTTGATGAACTTTTTGAAATGAGAAAACTGACAGGGACAAAATTAAAGGACTATATCCGCAGCAATGGATTCTCAAAAGTATCATTCTGCAAGAAAACAGAGATTTCTCGCCCTACTTTAGATAAGATTTTGAATGGTGAGATAGATAGCAAAAGCACTTTCGATAAGCACTTGAACAAGATTCTTACCAGTTTGAGCATTGATCCGGATACTTTGATGGGATTTTTACCGAGAATGCAAAGTGTAGATGTAGATACCGTGTACTCGCAGAATGCGCCGATTGATTATCAGATGAATGATAAGGCAAAGATGGAGTACGATCTGTTGCAGGATATTCTAAACCTTTGCAGTGTTTATTATTAAAGGCGGAAGGCTACTGATAAATCTTATATCAACAGTATAAGATGAGATGTCGTCAATTGCTGTGAATTTACAAGGCTCCTCCCGCCGCCCAAGGGCAGTGGGTTTCCGCCTATGACAAACGAAAGGATTTTTGAATACAAAATCGGCTTAAATCGAAGAATTTGGCGGCAGCAATGGCCTTGCATAAAAAGAAAGACCGCGTCTTAATGACGCGGTCTAAAATGAATCGAAGGAAGGATTAGGTTGATGGAATGAAGGTTCCACCTGACCATGTTCCTGCTCGTTTAGTGAACTCAGGGTGAGAAGAACATCCAGCACACATATTGCCGAAATCTGTGACTTTACTGATATCCTAATTATTCATAGAAGAAAAATCAGTCATTTTATTGCAATTCGCAAACATATAATACATAGTGGTTACATTTGAGGTATCTAAGTCTTCTAGTCCATCGATAGTTTCAAGATTTGAACATCCTGAAAAACAATTTTTCAATGTCCGCACATTAGGAACTTGAATTCCATTCATGTATACAGCTTTTGTCGACTGGCCAGCAAATGCGGTTTCCATGTTTGTTAATTTTGGAGCCTTCATGTTATTTAAATATACAGTTTCTGCATTTCCATAAAATGCAACACTTAAGCTTGTTAATTCAGGAAAAGTTGTATTTGTAAAATTAACAGTTCTTGCTGAAACAGGACCTCCGAAATTATCTGACATCACTGTTGAATTGGAGAGATCTAAATAATCAATTGTTTGTGCACTTAAGCCAAACATTGAACCCTGGAGTTCGATGTCTCCAAATGTGGAATTTGAAAGATTCATTGTTTTGTATCCGCCCATCATGAACTAATTAACTTTTGGTGCATACCATCCTGAAGCATCTAAAGTATCTACTGCTACGCAATTCAAATGTGCTCTTGTACATAACGGGATATTCCAATTTTTAATACTTATGTTATCAAACGTGCAGTTACTGAAGAAGCTATTGCCAAAAGTTGTTAATTTTGGTGCGTTTAAATTATCCATTGTGAAATTTTTAAATGTGCAACTACTAAACATTGAATCATTAAATCCTATTAAATTCAGCAATTCGATTCCGCTTAAATTAACATTATCAATTGTTACATTAGTTATAAAATTGCGTAGCGATGAGCTGTATTCATCCGCCATTCCAGAAAAATTGAAAGTACTAATTGCATCAATATTTTTCAATCCAGAACAGCCATCAAACATGTTTGCCATTGTTGTGACTGTTTCAGTATTCTAATTTATCAATCCATTCAGACTTTGAATCGAAGCGCAATTATAAAACATATATTCCATCGATTTGACACTCGAAACATTCTAATTATTCAAACCATCTATATTTTGAAGTAATGAACATTCGTAAAACATCCTTTCCATCGTTGTTACGTTTTCGGTATTCCAATTTTTCAAAACGCTTATGTCTTTAATTGAAGAACAGCTTTGGAACATACCTTCCATATTTTGAACGCTAGAAACATTCCAGTCTTTTAAAGCTGTTAAATCATTTAATTTAGAGTCTCTGCTAAACCAGTAACTCATGTCTGTGATTTTCGATGTATTAAAATCAGCAAGTCCTGAAATGTCATTTAAACTATTTCGGTTACTAAAAGGTTGGCAATTATATTCTTTCGTTTCCTGCAAATACGGATGTTTAGCTTCTGAATACCAATTTGCTACATTCCCATCCATCTACATGTAAACTGGCTTCTCAGAATCGTCTGTTGATATTCTGTTACCTTCGCTTAATATTGCAGCATCTGGCTTTTCCGTAACGCGTCTAATCGCTGTCGTCGAATAACCTATTTTTGAACTCATTCTGCCGTTTTGGATGGTAGCGGTCGCAGCTTTCGTCCAGTTTGCTGTAAAATTCACAGTGTCTGTACTGCCATCAGCAATACTTGCTGGGGTCCATCCTGTAAAATCGAAATCATTTCTAGTTGGCTCTGGAGGTGTATATCCATAATCATCTGACGAGTATCTCGTCTTCTGACCAGACAACACTGCATTCTCTCCGAGGTCATAGGTAATTGCATAAGACTTTGGAATTACTCCATCGCCTTCTGCAGCACCATTAACGGTCGCGTGTCCTTCCGTCTGAAGAAGCGTTCCCGATACTCGAATCACTCCTGTGTAGGTGTTCGCAAGTGAGATATCTCCCGTAATCTTGAAACTATCGAACAGATTTGAAGTCTTAGCCCGTTCAGCTTCCGGCTTTGTACTGTTATTGCCAGCCAGTGGTTCTGTATATCCGTATACAACCGTGTGCTTTTCAGTATCATCAAGCTCGCGAAGCAGCTTCCACTTACCGTCTGCATTTACATTTAACAGCTCTGCTGCTGGCTTGCCAGTGTTCGGATCCTCTGTAAATTTAGGTACTTCTACCTTCATAATGGCCTACACAGACCAGTCCACGTTCGATACAATATACGGATCCTTTGGCACAATCTGATCTGGCTGCAGTCCAGCGGCTGCATCCGCCTTGCCTCCATTGTCCTACGCAGGCTCCTGAATCGTCCCAGCTCCATCTTGGTCCTTCTGACCGGCAACGATATTAAAATCATTCTGCTTCTTCTCGGCAGTTCCAGAGTAGTAGCTCAAAGCTCCTACTCCCAGTGCACTGACGGCCAGCACAGCCAGCAGTGCGGTTAGTTTCTTTTGTTTCATATAAATCTCCTTTGAAATTGATTAAAAATAGATTGCTAATTTTAATATGAGGCGGTCAGGACTTACAGCTTATCAAAATCGAAATTTGCGAATGTACATATGTTTGCAATTAATTATTGATTTCGTCAGTTTTTGAAATGTAGATCAACTAATTTCTAAAATGCAACCCCTAAAAGGCCCTTAATTCTAAAATGTTTATAAATTTTTCAAATTTCCTTGAGGCCGCTCTTGTCTAAACGGCGAAAGTATTTATAATATCTATAGAATTAAAAATTTAATATGATACGATAAAAATTTTTGCCTATTTTTCGTAATACTAAACGGCCGTTTATTTATATATATGCAACTATTGTTTTTTAACACATTGCTTCGAAGCTCTGGTCATACGGAAGGAGCGTTATGCCAGATTTCAACGGAAAATTTACGATTTATGAGCACATTCTTGTTATCAATGATTGCGAACGTGTAACCCGCCAATTCATCGTTATCAAAGATGAATATGGTATCCTTCATTTTACAGACTTTCACAAATACTGCGTGAACCCCAAAAGGAGGATCACCAGATTCACGCAGTCAGGAAACACTCGCTGCAAGTTTATCGCAGCATTTTTAAACTACGTATTTCAGTATAGGGAACTCGATAAATTAAGTAATCTCACATCGGAAATGGTCAAAGAATATTTGACTCTGTATGGCAAATGTGAGTTGCCGGATGACGATATTGGCACACATCGAAGCAAGGCTACGGTCGAACGTTGTGCCGCATACATATTTGACTTTTGCGAAATGCTGTCGCGAGACCTCGGTCCACGAAAAGATTTGTTAGTGAAGAATCTTTACAGAGAGATGGACAGCCGTGACAAACATGGGCACCTGATAAAAGTCAAAGTTCCAGATTTCGATCTATTCTATTCGGACTCTGGACGTTCTCCAATCTATCGAGATATTCCAAATCAAGCATTCATTTTATTATTCCAGAACATTTACGAAAAGCATAAGGATTTACTAGGTGTAGTCATGTTGTCTGCATTTGCTGGCCTGCGGCCTGCAGAGGCTTGTAATGTACGTCGTGAAGACAGTTTACTTGGTCCGGGAATCATAATTCAAAAAACCTGTAACCGCATAGACTCTATTGATATCGATATTCGCAGAGAAATTATCATGCGAAACGATCGCGTTTCTGTTGGCAGTATTAAAAAGGAACGTCTACAAAGTGTTCCTCGACAGTTCCTGAAGGCTTTTACTCAAACCTACAACATTTATATGGATTACATGAAGGGCAAACCACTTGAAAACCCTTCCAGACCTTTTTCTACAAACGCATTTGGTAAAGCACTTACGTATAGGGTGTATTACCTGAAGTTTCAGGAGATTATTCGAAATGAAATGACGCCAATCTATCTGGCAAGTGATGATCCGGAGATTGTCAGATATGGCCGTATTCTCCTGGAACACAGATTATCACCACATATCTTCCGCCACTGGTACACTGTGCAGCTTGTTTTAAGCGGTGTTAAGGATCCTGGTGTACTCATGCATCTGCGCGGAGATAATAACCCGGAAAGTTCACTTGTATACCTTAAGGGGAAAGGAGAACTCGCTAAAAAGTATAGAAAGATTTCTGATAGCACTTTTGAATACAGCCAGTGGGCTGCGGAGAAATTATATGGACATTCAGAAAATTCTTGATGAGTACAGTAAAGATGGATTCGTGACACTTGAAGATCTCAGCTTGTTTTTGGAATCCAATAATTGGTTTAACGTTCATTTAAAAGAAAAAGGTGGTCAGGTATTCGTCAATGACGACGATGTAGAAATACTGAAGGCTGAACTGGAGACATTTGTTTACGGGGAGCATGGCTTCAAAGCCCTGCTCCAGTCTCTGGGAACCAGGTTTCCTGAAACGACAAAGAAACTAATACAGTTTATGGAACGGAACCGCCTTGAGGAAGATGTTGTATTCAGTACTGCAGACTTCCTTCTGTACAGGCTTAATAAAGAAATATTTAAATACACCAACAAGGAAGCAAAAGAACTCGTTACACAAGCAGCCATTGATTTAGAAAAAGGCCCAGGTGATTGTCTTACGTTTTTTATGACCTGGCTGCGAGACAAACGATTGACTCTGTATACGACAGATTTCACGATGGAGAAACGGTATACATTAAATGAAAACGGCGCATACAATCTGGATGATTACCTGCAGATCTTCTATGTTCTTTTCAACGAAGGAATGATTGAAGAGAACGATATGTGGAGACGAGCTGCAGAATCACAAAACTACACAGATACCTGGATGTATTTATCGATCAACTGCCTGTGTGCTCTTCGGCAGACCGATCTGGAACGCATCTACCACCCTTTCCTTCCCTGTGAACCACAGGAAGTGATCAATAAGATACTCGATAACACTTTTACAGATAATGAGGCAAGAGAAACTCTTTTATCTATTACAGAACAAATGAAGGTGTTACCACTGACACCGAATAAGACACGACGTATTCCAGGAGTGGACTGGATCAAATTTGAAATCCCATCAAGCTGTGAAGTCATGATGGGTAAATTATTTGCTCTTGCCGAAGCACACCGGCAGTTAAATGGAACGCCCGACATGCCGATCATCCGAAAAATCAGCACGTATAAAGAAATTCGTAAATATATGGGTGACGAGGTCGGCGATATCTTCTTACGAGAGGATTTCAGGGCCCGTTCTGCAACAAAATCTTATCTGCAGATGATTTTCACACATGCAGATGATGCATTGGCAGATGAACCAAGTGACGGCATCATGATTCGGGGATATATTGCCGCATCACTTGCCAGAAGCCACAAGGGCTCATATGGCGAATATGCAGCCTCGACATACGAATACTTAAAGGATGCGAAATTAAGCGGCTATACGCCTGAATTCATCGCATTTCAGTTACTTGAACGAGGGGTTCTCTCGTTTTCGGCATCCATGCTGCTAAGCATGATCACGAATCGGGAGTATGAAAACCTGAGCCCACAGCAGCAAACATCGCTGATAAAGGCACTGGATCTACGCCCGAACGATATCGACAATATTCTTGCAGTAGCAGATCGGACAATGGAGCAGGCTAAGCTGGTTGTAAGAGAAACGCTTGAGACCGGTGAAGATGTCCTGACTATACTTTCCAGAATTGCATCTGGACAGGCCGTCTCCAAGACACAATGCGCTTATTGTCTAAAAACTGCAATGATGCAAAAGTGTCCGTATCCAGACAGGACCAACTGTCTTGTCTGCGAATACGAAATCAGTACAAAGGCAACACTGTATCTAATGGCAAAGGAGTACAACCGTTTATATCTTCTATATAAAAATTCAACCGGTGCTCTAAGGGACAAATACAAGGACCTGATTGCAAAAGTAGTGCTGCCAAAGCTAAACGAAACGTTAACGTGCATTAAGAATCAATATGGCAACGAAGCCTTTCTCGACTTCGAATCATTATTAAAGGAGAATTTATGCAGCTCTTAACGACATCGGCAGCTCCTGAGCTTGTTAAAAGCCATTCGAGCTATATCGAACTTAGCGATCTATCAATAAATGATGCAAAGGAAAAGTTCTTAGAATTAAAAGAAGCGGGCGTTATTAAGCCCGTTTCTAAATTCGAAGACAATGCCTGGTACACCACGGATGAGTATTCGAACATTGGCCTGCATTTTAGAATCAGCAAATTTGGTTACAAAAACTATGAACCAATCTTCAAAATGAACCATAAACGATTTGTTGATTCCTTGAAGGCTTTTATGATCTCACTGTTTGGAAGAAATGCTTTAGATTCTATACGAACGTTTCTACTGGACATCCGGCATATCATAGAAACGCCGCCAGAAAATGTATACGGCACAATGACAGAGCTAAATATCTCGATGCCGAATATTTGCTCAGACTTTTTCACATCGCTGAAAGATGCAGATGATGAGCAGATTACTCTCCTATCCGATGCGATGGACAGTTATGCAGATCTGAACATGGCTTCACAGAAAGCTTCCTTACGCCAGCGACAGTTGGCCGACTTTGAAACGTATTTTAAATTTGATGATATTATTTCGGATTTCTGGAATACGGAAACCGACAAAGACACTCGATTATTTTACTTTCCACTGTATCTATGGTGGAAACTCACTGCAGTCATTCCTCTTCGACCAAGAGAATTTCTGCTTACCAAAAGAAACTGTTTAACACGCGTTAATTCTACTTCCAAAGCTCCAAAAAAGGAGCCGTATCATTATACTCTTACACTTCGGCGAAACCAGTTAAAAGGTGGCCGAAAAAATGTCACGTATCGCATAAGCGATGATTATTTCGAAACACATTACCCCGTGCCTGATTACATTGGTGAAATGATCAATGAATATATCAAAGCAACAGATAAATTCAAAGGCACCAAATTAGACACTCTTTTCGTAACTACTCCACACTACAAAAAATGGGATATGACGATTCCTTCGGATAGCCGTTTCCTAACATACGCAAACATGTCCACGATTCTTCGCTGTTTCTACGAGGAAATTATCGAAGAAAAGTATGGATACACTGTAACTAATGATCATTCCAACGGTCATCTGGGAGAAAAAGAAATCAGCTTCATTCACCTTGGTGACACACGTCATATTGCGTTGATTAATTTGATGGTCGAAGGCGGTACACCTGCCGTCGCCATGATGCTTGCCGGTCATACAAATCAAATTATGGCCAGCACGTATTACTCAAACACAGACGAACTTATCAAGTGCAAAGTTTATCGTACGTATCACGCCATGATTGCTTCTGACAGCAGCTACAGCCTTCAACTGGATTCCTGTAGCCTTCCTGCAGATGATGATTATTTCGTGCTACCGGATAACAGCAGGTGTTATTCAAAGAAATTTATGAAAGGCGATTATTCCGATTGCAGGAACTGCGTCGGTGAATTTGGAGAAATTGGATACTGTACCACATGTATTTATCATCGAGCGAACAACATTTCTTATTTTGAAGATGACGACATTTATAAACACAAATTAAAGGACGATTACGAAGGACTCTGTAAGATCGTTGAACTTGTACGCAAAGACAGAGGAGCTCCTGAAGAAATCGAACAGGCACTATTGAAACTACAGGCTACTTCTCTTTCCTATCAGCAATTCTTAATGGAAAAGAAGTTAAAAGAAGAAAGGAACAAGTCATGAGACCAAAAACTCTTGATGATGACGTCGTAATAAAACTTGCGCAGTCATATTTTGAAGACGTATGCCACGGAGACGCCAGCAGAATAAAACTGCCTGAACTGGCTAAATACATTGAACTGAAAACCGGCGTTGCATACCCGGATTATACGCTAAGACGAAACGCAGCAATTCGAGATTATGTGAAATCATTAAAGGATGCTAAGAAACAGGATTTTTCACTATCCGTAATTTCATATAAGCCAATCGATGCGCAGCAATTCGTTCGTGATAACCCTACACCTGGGAAATTGATTGAAGCTATTTCAAAGATAGATGCGTACTACAAAAAAGTTGCCGACTATGGCGCAGACCTCTACCAGGCATATCAAAAAATAAAAGCAGAGCGGAATACACTCAGGAAACGTGTGAAGGAATTAGAAGAAGCTCTGGAATTAGCCAACGATCTTCTTAAAGAGGAGAAAGCTACGCATAAGACATGTGCAGCCGAGCTTGCTGCATACAAAGGTGTATTTGAGAAATACACCTACCCTGACATCAGTAATGAGATTTTAAAGAAGGCAGGTGTCATAAAGGGCGATACCGATAGCACTGTTGATACAGAAGCCGTTAAAAACGACCTCATCACAAAAGACTGCGACATTCTTTCATTCTCAAACAGTAAGGATGAAGAAGCAACTGATACCGATACAGCACCTGATACAGAAGCACTTGATGTACCAGAAGAGCTTGTTAGTGAAAGCACAGTGATCAACATGCTTTCTAAGCGAATGTTTGAATAAGGAGGACCCTATGAGTTCTAAGATAAATCCTAAGATGATCCCCGTATCATCAGAACCTAAACTAATGAAATTCTGGGATAGTGAGAAAAACGCTCTCCCTTCCAATCTCGTCTCCTCTAAGGAGCGAGTCAAAAAATACTGGTGGAAGTGTCAGGAGTGTGGTTACTCCTGGGAAGCTACACCACGTGCCAGATTAATGGCAAGAGTAGACGATTGTCCATGCTGTGTTGGCAATATCATCGCACCAGGAATCAATGACTTTCTAACGGCCATGCCTGAGCTTAAAGCCTGGTTTCATCCTGAGGACAATAAAGACATCGACTACACCAAACTTGGCATTACGAACTATTCAGTAAAGCTCTGGTGGAGATGCCCTGAGTGCGGCTTTAAGTTCCAGTCAAACATTCAAAGCCGTATCGATCCAGACAGTCCGAAGGACAAGCCAACTTTAAGGCGCTGCAGAAAGTGCTATTACAAATCTCGTTCACAGTATTCAACAATCGCCTCGGAAGAGAACACTGCAAAATTCTGGTCTACGAAATTAAACGGAGATCTGGATCCTGCTACTATCTCTGTCCATTCAAAAGATCGTGTATGGTGGGAATGCCAGAAATGCGGCTACACATGGCAGGCAGCTCCTCTCGCAAAGAAAGAGTCAGATAAATGTCCACATTGTGAATCGAAACACAGTGTATTTTCGGGCAAGAATGACGCTGCAACGCTCGTTCCTGAGCTTCTAAAGATATTTGATGAAGAAACCCCCGAGAACGCCGGAATCGACCTTAAAACGCTTGGAATTTACTCTAAAAAGGTTGTTTCATGGAAGTGTCCGGATTGTGGTTACAAATGGACTTCTACTGTTGACGGTCGTATCACTAAAAAAGAAGACGGTACCTTAAAGTTTATTGGCTGTCCACGGTGTAATGAGAACCTCGTGAATCCAGAGAAAACATCTCTTAAAGCGAAGCACCCAAAGATTGCCAAGATGTGGGGTAAATACAATCCGACAAGACCAGAAAACATTTCACCGAATTCATCAAAGAAATACTTCTGGACCTGTCCTGACTGTGGTCGTGAATACAGCGCACCAGCTGAAGATATGGTCTCTGGAAAGGCAAGCTGCCCATATTGTAATGAACGTCGTGTAATAGAGGAAGAAAACTCTGTAAAGGCCGTACATCCTGAACTTGCCAAATTATGGTCAGCAGCTAACGAGATGGGACCTGAAAGAATCTTTGCATCTTCCAAAAGAAGATATTTCTGGACTTGTCCTGATTGTGGCAGAGATTATGAAGCTACACCTTTTGATATGGCATCCGGTGATGCTGATTGTCCTTATTGTAATAAACGTATCATCATACCTGAGGAGAACTCTTTGAAAGCTTTGTATCCTGAAATTGCCAAACTGTGGTCATCACAGAACACAAGAGGTCCTGAAACTGTATTTCCCTCCTCTCGAATGATTTTTATTTGGAATTGCGCCGAGTGTGGTCATACATATAAGGCTGAAGTCGCGGATATAGTTAATAATAGTTATAGCTGTCCATACTGTGAGGAACGCCGAGTAGATCCTTTAAGAACTTCCTTAAAGGCAAAATACCCAGAAATAGCAGCTATGTGGTCGCCTCTGAATGAACGTGGTCCTGAGACTGTTTTCCCTACAGCAACCCTCCGAGCTCTATGGGAATGTCCAGAATGCAAGAACTCATATTGGGCAGATGTTAAAGACGTAGTCGAAAATAATGCAGAATGTCCTTACTGCACAGAGAAACGCGTGGATCCAAATCGAACTTCTCTTGCAGCTCTGCATCCAGAGATTGCAAAAGCGTGGTCTAAGCAAAATAATCGAGGACCAGAAACAGTCTTTCCAAATTCTTCATTTAAAGTCGTTTGGGATTGTCCTGAGTGTGGAAATTCATATTCTGCACTTGTTAAAGACATCGTCTCTGGAGATGATAATTGTCCTTATTGTAATGAGCGTAAAGTCATTCCAGACGAGACATCTCTGAAGGCACGATACCCTGAGATCGCTGCTATGTGGTCTCCATTGAATGAACGAGGCCCTGAGACAGTCTTCCCTACAGCCTCTACAAGAGTTCTCTGGGATTGTCCTGAATGCAGGAATTCATATTCGGCACTTGTCAAAGATATCGTCTCTGGAAATGATAATTGTCCTTATTGTAATGAGCGTAAAGTCATTCCAGACGAGACATCTCTGAAGGCACGATACCCTGAGATCGCTGCTATGTGGTCTCCATTGAATGAACGAGGCCCTGAGACAGTCTTCCCTACAGCCTCTACAAGAGTTCTCTGGGATTGTCCTGAATGCAGTCAGTCATATTCGGCACTTGTTAAAGATATCGTCTCTGGCGAAGATAATTGCCCTTATTGTAATGAACGCCGAGTTATTCCAGATAAGACTTCACTTAAAGCCAAGTATCCAAAGATCGCAGCCATGTGGTCATCGCTGAATGAACGTGGTCCTGAGACAGTTTTCCCTACATCGACTATCCGAGCTCTATGGGAATGCCCAGACTGCCAAAACTCATATTGGGCAAACGTAAAAGATGTAGTCGAGAACGATGCTGAATGTCCTTACTGTACAGAGAAGCGTGTAGATCCTAACCGGACTTCACTTAAGGCTTTGCATCCAGATATTGCAGAAATGTGGTCCTCTAAAACAAGCGAGGGGCAGAAACCGTATTTCCGGATTCTAAGATCAGAGTTATCTGGGATTGTCCATATTGTGGCTTCGAGTATGAAGCCAATGTAGCAGACGTAGTAACAAAAGATAATGCATGCCCTTACTGCAACGAAACCAAGGTCATGCCAGGTTTTAACTCATTCGCAGCGAAGCATCCAGATCTAATGGATGAATGGCTGCTCAGAACTAACAAATATGTTTTACGTGTCGATCCAGACCAGGAAGGAGACAAATCAAGAAAGGTTGTCTGGTGGCGATGTAAAAATAATCCAGATCATCGGTATTCGATGGCTATTGCCGATAAACTCATGTACCAGCATAGAGAACGAGAATCATGTCCATACTGTAAGGGCCGTAGAAGAAAACTTATACACTTCGTAAAGAGAACGCCACGCCCTACCACATAATGAATGACCATAAAAATAGAGAGCAGGAAATTAAATCCTGCTCTCTTTCTCTTTGTAGATGTTTGAAAATCACACTGGGGTTTTGTACGTTTTTTGGAGCGATTTTCGAAGTGGTTACGAGGGGTTTTGTACGTTTTTTTCAAAAAAATGAAAAAAATTTTTTGTGGTTACAAAAATGTTTTTCGTCCTTTTTTATTAAGTTTACGTACGCAAAAAAGACCTGTAAGTCTTTCAACTTACAGGTCTGAAAAATCAAGATGAGGCTGACGGGATTCGAACTCGCGACAACTTGATTAAAAGTCAAGTGCTCTACCGACTGAGCT
>ULTU01077713.1_pt1 | contig 12660 bp, 10 predicted proteins | sample 1957861 | NCBI WGS metagenome assembly ULTU01 (sample SAMEA4835742, study PRJEB28245) | human gut metagenome | biome: gut microbiome; material: fecal sample | place: Denmark | collected 2008
CTGCTAAATCCGATAATTGCGCAGCAAGCCGAATCTGTTTCGTTAGCAGCATCAGTTCTTCACGCGCTTCACGCCGTCAACGATGTAGATGCCGGCGGGCAGGTCGTTCCATTGCTGGGTCAGCTTTACGCCGTTAAGGTTGTAGATGCCTTGCTTGCGGGCGGGCACGTCTGCTGTCACGGTGCCGATGCTGTTGGTGATAGGCTCGATCACAACCTTCGACTTAAGCAACTCGCCATTCAGGACTACCGCCTTTTGGTCGGCGTCGAACTCCGCACCGACGGGCTGTGTGATGGCGCAGTTGTCGAGGATGAGGTCGCTGATGAGTGAGATAGATCCGCTGCCGAAGCCTTCTGCCTCTACGTAAGAGTTGCGCACGGTGAGCACCTCCGTCTCTGCTCCAATAAAACCAGCTATGCCATAGCCACCCTTGACAAACAGACTGGTGTTGTCGATGGTTACGGAAGCGCTCTCCATGTCGAGACCGCAGAATCGCTTGCTCGTGAGATGGAGCGAACCGTCGCCGGTGATGGTAGACGTCTGGTTCAACACCATGCTTGCCAGGTCGGCTGTAACGGTGTTATTGCCAATCAGCTTGACGGTGAAGTCGGAGACAGTCTTGTTCACGATGCCCGTTCCGTCGGTAGAGTTTCTATCAATGGTGGCGTTGTCGAGAGTGAGGGTTTTTGTATTGGGGTCGTAAGAGGCGCTGCCGCTCACACCGTAGATGCTTGTGAGGTCTTTGTAGTTGAGTGTTGTCACCGGCTTGTCGGCGATATAGATGCCATAGCTGTTGGGTTCAATCACAACTTTGGAGGTTACGGTTTCTCCGTTCACAGCCACCGACTTAGTATCGGCGTTGTATGCCGCCTTGAACGGAATGTCGATGTGGCATCCCTCAAGCTCCAGACCAGCGATGTCGCAGATTGAGCCTGTGGGGCCCGTAGCTTCCACGTGAGAGTTGCGTATGGTGAGCACCTCTTCTGCCACGTTGTCGTTTGCTGATATGCCCCAGTCGCCTTCCACCTCCAACCAGCAGTTGACGATTTCGAGCGGAGAGCCTTCAAAAAGCACGGCGCATCTGTCGTTCTTTAAGGTGAGCGTTGAACCGCTGTTGCCCAGAATAACTGTCGACTCGCACGTGTATATGCCAGCCGAGTTGGTGACATTAATGGTGTTTGTGCCGAGCAACTCTATCACCAGGTATCTGCAGGTTTCGTTTAAGATGGCGTTACATCCATCTACCTCAATGGTGGCGTTGTCGAGTGTGAGGGCTCTTGTGTTCGGGTCGAAATACACCTTGCCGCTCACTCCGTTAATCTCGGTGAGGTCGAGATAGTTGTAGCTCGTCACATCTACGCCGGCTACCTTGAAGCCGTATTTTTCTTGCGCCATCACGAATGCTGACGACATCATCATTACTATAAGCACGAGGAATATGCGCATGCTTACTTGTCGGGTTGAGTTGTTGTGTTTCATAATTGTTTAGTTTTTGCCTGGGCAGCCGAAACATACCCAGAGGTTTGTAAATGTTAATTAGAATATTGATTCTGGTGCAAAATTAACTCAGAAAACGTGAAGCGTGTTGTATATTCCTTACAAAAAATAGCCAATAACTATCATTTTGGTGCTCGAGGTGTTAAAGAACTTTAACCGGGCGAGTAGAAGAGCGTAAAAAGTTCGCGAACATACAAAACGCGTGTGCGTTCAGCGATAGAAGCGTTTGGATGGAATAGTGCAGCGAGTTAGTGAAACAAAGGCGCTTTATCGTTGAAAAATTTTCGTCGCACGGGATATTATTCGTATATTTGCAGCCTATTCGAGGTTTCACCTTTTAAGATGTAAATAATTCAATATCACCTAATAAATGTCAAAAAGATTTCTAACACTCGCTGCAGTGTTTATGCTTGCAGCCTCTGCTTTTGCCGTTCCGGCGAAGCGTGTGAAGCGTCAGGTGCAGCAGCCTGACGGCTCCGTGCTCACTGTGATGTTGCGCGGCGACGAGAATTTCCATTACACAAGTACCGAAGACGGTCAGCCGCTGGTGCAGCGTGCTGACGGTGCCTACTGCTATGCTACGCTCGACGCTGGCGGCATGCTGACAGCCTCTTCGCAGGTGGCTCACAACGTGGAGAGCCGTGGTGCAGGCGAGCTGGCATTCCTCAGCTACTACTCGACAGAGGCGCAGAAAGTGCGCTCGCTCGGCATGGAGTGTGCGAAGCAGCGCAACGCCCACCGCATGGCGCGTCTTGCGAAGCGCAACGCTATGGACGCTGCGGGCAAGCCGATGATGCGCGAGATTATGGCTGGCGCTACCGGCGGCGAGGGTATCGGCGTAACGGGCAAGCGCAAGGGCCTGGTGATTCTTGTGAACTTCAAGGACAAGAAGATGCAGTCGAAGCACTCGCTGGAGGAGTGGAAGAACTACTTCAACAAGGAGGGATACAATAACTATGGCAACAACGGATCGGTGCACGACTACTTCTACAAGCAGAGCTACGGCAAGTTCGACCTTGAGTTTGACGTTGTTGGACCGGTGACGGTTTCTAAGAATATGGATTCTTACGGTGCCAACGACGCATACGGCAACGATGTCGACCCGGCGGGCATGGTTAAGGAGGCTTGCGAGTTGGCTTACGCTCAGGAGAAGCTCGATATGACGCAGTATGACTGGGACGGCGACGGCGCTGCCGACCAGGTTTACGTTATCTATGCCGGCTACGGCGAGGCTTCGGGCGCTCCGGACAACACCATCTGGCCGCACGAGTGGGAACTGGAGTCGGGAGGTTACAGTCTGCGTCTGGGCGGCGTGCGCATCAACACCTACGCTTGCTCGTCGGAGCTGAACGGCGCTTCGGGCACGTACATCAGCGGTATCGGAACCGCCTGCCACGAGTTCAGTCACTGTATGGGCATACCCGATATGTACGACACGAAGAACGGTGGCTGCTTCGGCATGGACGCTTGGGACCTGATGGACTACGGATCGTACGGCGGAGACGGCTATGCGCCGGTTGGCTACAACACATACGAGAAGTGGGTGAGCGGATGGCTCGAGCCTACCATCCTCAGCGAGCCGTGCTACGTGAAGGACATGAAGCCGCTGGACGAGGCAGAGGAGACGTACGTGGTGTTCAACGAGAAGAACAAGAACGAGTATTACATCTTCGAGAACCGCCAGCTGCAGGGCACCGACAAGGCGCTGCCAAACCACGGCATGCTCGTGATACACATGGACTACAACCAGGATGTATGGGAGAACAACGCTGTGAACAATGCGTACAACCACCAGCGCTTCACGGTTGTGCCGGCTGACAACAAGCTGACTGGGGAGACCGTGACGGGCGACACATGGCCTGGCACGACGAAATCGACGGAGCTGACCGACACCTCGAAGCCTGCTGCTACGCTCTTCAACGCTAATAGCGACGGACGCAAGTTCTTGGGCAAGCCGGTGACGGAGATTGCTGAGAAGAACGGCAAGATCTCGTTCACGTTCATGGGTGGTCTCTCGCTTTCGGCGCCGCAGCCGAAGCTGGTAGACATGGCGGAGACTTCATTCACGGGTGGCTGGAACGCCGTGGAGAATGCGGAGAGCTACACCATAGAGCTGCGCGAGAAGAGCGCTCAAGGTTCTGCTGACGAGGCACTTATGCTGAGCGAGGATCTGAGCACATGGGGTGCTAACCTCACAGAAGACGGCACAATCGACATCTCGGGAGCGCTCGACAGCAAGATGCAGAACGTTGGCTGGACGGGCGAGAAGGTGTTTGAGTGTCCGGGCTGCGCAAAGCTCGGTTCGTCGAAGAAGCAGGGCAACCTCACTTCGCCGCTCATCACCGACCACTCGGCTACGAGCGTCACGGTAAGACTCTCGGCGAGCGCTTATGGCAGCGATGCTGCTGAGGCTACGGTGTCGCTGCTCGACAAGGACGACAGCGTTATCTCGGAGGAGACGGTGGGCGTGGACGGCACGCTGACAACCGTGGTGCTTGCGAACGCTAACATGGAGGACTATAAGGTGAAGGTGCAGCCGAAGAAGCGTGGCTACGTCTTCTCTATCGCCATCTACGACGGCGACTTCTCGGCTGAGGACTTCCAAAGCATGGGCGTGGCTGAGAAGGCTGTGATGAAGGCTTCGGCGCAGCGCTTCTCAGACATCAAGTCGACATCTTATAAGTTTGAGGGTCTGAACGCTGGGGCTACATACCAGTGGCGTGTGTGTGCTGTGGCTGGCAACGTGCTTTCGAAGTGGAGCGACTGGCAGACTGTAGACCTCAGCACTTGGAGCGCTATCGGCGATGTGACAGAGGACGCAACGCAGATGGCTGCGGATGACGTGGTGAAGGTGTTCTCTTCGGTAGGCACACAGCTCGGCACGATGACATACGGCGAGTTCTGCGGCAAGAATATGCCGAAGGGCGTGTATGTAGTGAAGGGCGAGAAGGGTACGCTGAAGGTTGCGAAGTAAAGATTTATTAGTAGCGGAAACTTTCTGCTACGGATAACAAAAAATGCTGCCTGGCAAACTTGCCGGGCAGCATTTTTTGTAACTATTATTTAAAAACTATGAATGCGAAGGTTGCAACTTTTATACTTCGACGGCGCTTGCAGCAATCTTCTTTTGCTTGAGGGCGTCGATAATTGTCTTGACGTTTTCCAGCGTGTCCTCTACGGGGATGGTGTGCTTCTTAGCCTTCATTATGTTGTTGAGCGCTGAGGGCGAGAGCTTGTAGCTCGAGCGGCAATACCTGCTGACGATGTTGAGTATGTCGGACTTCTGTGCGTTGGTTATCTTGCCCAGCAGGAGTATGTTGTACTTCATTTCGGGCTGCTTCACTTCCTCTGTCTTCGGCTCTTCAGGCTTCTGCTCCTCCTTCTTCTCTTCCTTTTCGGGCTTAGGTGTTGTGGGAGTAGCAGGCTTGTTTTCGGTAGGTTGCTCTGCGGGCTTTGGCTTCTCTGCTGGTGTTGGCTCGGGCAGCACTTCGGGCTCGTCGGGCTTCACCTCAACGAGTTGGTTATTGAAGATTTCGAGGAGCTTTGAGATGCCCATCGGCATATCGGCTGAAGTAACGCTGAGATTGATGTCGATGCAGCGTTTGTTCATGTACTCGGCTTTCGTCTCCTTGCTCACTTCGGCAGAGTCGCCAGGCGCAGAGTATTTGGCTTTCAGAGAGAGCTTTCTTGTGTTGTGATTCATCCGGCTCTCTGTGACGGTGGCCTGAAATGTGAGGTCGATGCGGTCTATCTGCAGATAAGGTACGGGCACGATGAGGAGCAGCGGCATGACGATGCGATGAACTTGTCCTGCTGACTCGAAGTAGAACGAGACGGTGACGGGTTCGAGGCTGGAGTCGTCGTCGCCAGCCTGTGTGAATACCACCTCGTTGAGGTATTGTAGTGTGGCCTGCGCCGCTTCTTCTTGCGCGTTGACGCAGGCTGAGAGCGGAGCGCCGAGTATGCGGTTGAAGTCGAGCTCTTGAAGAAGGCTTTCTTGGTTGTCAACGGGTAGAGCCATATTCTTGGGTTTAGAGGGTTATTGTAAAAAATATTATTGTTCTTATAGGGTGTTGTTGGGCGTGTCGGGCGGCGTTGCAGAGTGGAGCGGTCGGATGCTCATGCCGTTTGCGGCGGCAATCTGCAGCAGTCGGGCGAGTCCGGGCGATGGTTGCTGCGCTTCTGCCTTTATCTCTACACGTATGTTGTTGCGCAGGTCGTACTGAGAGACGGCAGACTCCTCGAGCTGTTTGTTGGATGGCGAGAGCGAGACCTTCAGTCCCTGCAGTCGGTTGGTCTTAGAGGACATGATGCTGACGAAGAAGCTGAGGTTGGCGTTGTCAATCTGTAGGAACGGCAGCGGCACGAGCGAGAGCAGCGGCACGCGCATAGTGTAGTTTTGTCCGTTCATCTGCAGAGCAAAAGCCACCATGACCGGCTCTGAGCGTTCGCCGTTGTCGCAGAACGCCTCACGCCCGATCATCTCCATCGCCATCTCCGTAGCCTTTTGCTGTTCTGCGTTGCATACGGAGAGCGTATTGCGTATCATCTCAGAGAGCCAAAAGTTATCGTGCTTCTTTTTTTCTTGATCGTCCATTACTTATCGCGTTTATTTGTTTAATCTTCTGGATGAGGTTTTCTTATGAATTCTCCAGTTGGATTGTACGGATTTCGTTTTCTCTCGTTTTCGATGATATAATTAACGAATTCTGTATATGCCGTATCAATAGCTCCATTTTTGCGGTAGCCGTATGTTATGGTGTTGTTGTACGGGTCACCGTATGTATACCATCCGTTATAGCGTTTTTTGAAAGCTTCAAGATCCCTTTTCAGAATGCGTTTGCCTTCAGTCGAATTTATGCTATTGGGATAGATGCTGTACGCCGTACGAAGAGCACGTAACAGATGAAGTCGCAACCAATCTGTTTTTCTTGACCATCTACTTAGCCTGAGTTGACGATTTATATTCCATCTTATGCTATGAGTATAGTCGTATGTACAGCAAGGGTGAGCTTTTCCGCTATTGGTCGGAGGCAATGCGAATGGTTTTTGAGGGTCAACATGCACTTTGCTTACGCGGCTTGCAAGATTGGCCTTCTTTCTTTGCTCAATGAATTTGTCCCAATCTCTCTTCTTTTGCTCTTCTTCCTTCTTCTTTCGAGCTTCCTCCTCTTTGCGCAGTTTCTCAAGTCTTTCCTGCTCTTCCTTCTTCTTGCGTTCCTCCTCTTGCTTTCTCAGTTCTTCTTGTTTCTTCAGTTCTTCGTTTTTTCTCTGCTCTTCACGTTCAGACTCTTGCTTTTTGTATTCAGCCAAAGCATTTACAAGAGCCCCCACCATACGCTCTTTCTTGTTTTTAAGTTCGAGTCGTTTGCGTTCTGCTTCTCGTTTTATGTCCTCCACCTGCTGTGGTGTGAACGTGTCGTGTACGATGAGGTTATTTGTGAAGAACTCGAGCATTTTCGCCATGCCAGACGGCATAGAGCTTGCTGAGGCGCGCACATTAATGCCCATCTTGCTCTCAACAGATACCGATTGCTCGTCGTCCTCGGTGCGTGTATAGCCTTCCGTAGCATATTTCGCCTCCATCTTTCCGTCGTCGCATGCTGTGATGTCCGCAGTGAAGTTCAGGTTGACATAGTCGATGTGCATATATGGAATAGGCACGATGGTCATAAGCGGCACTGTCATGCGTGTTTTCTCTCCATTCATGATGAATGTAAAGGTGACGGTGATTGGCTCGACACCTTCCGGGTCGAGTTCTGAGTTGGTCATTGTAAAGCCGCGGATGAAGTCGATGGTGGTTTGCGCAGCCTCTGCTTGAGCACGTACGCACGCAGCCAGCGGACCGCCTATGATGTTTCCAAAAGGAATGGAATTGAGGGCGCTCGCGACCTTGCTACCAGAGTTTGTATTAGGTCCATCTGCCATAGTCTATAGTATTTATCGTTGGAAAGAACTTGCCTTGTTCAGGTTTTGCTGTGCATCGTTTACGTTTTTCAGTATCTCCATCGCACGTTTCGATTCGTTGCGGTTTATAGTGAGTGTCAGACCGCAATGCATACAGTGAAGTCCGCTTGAATAAAGCAGTTCGGGGATGGATGTAGGAATGAATGCTCCACACTGCGGACAGTTGAGTCCTGGGGTCTTTTGCTGATTGTTGTTCATCATAGCTGAAAGTGTTAATGGTTTTTGTTATTAATTTGTTAGTTCTGTTTATCCACCACCTTGATAGTGTTCTCGGTGGCTTGTAGCAGACCGCGCATGCCGTCGGGCAGCAGCACCGGTTCGAGTTTTATGTGCACCTTCACGTTCGTCATCTTCTGCATCGAGGTGGTTTCGTCCGTTGTGGTTTTTCCGCTGCGTAGCAAAGGATTTCTCTTTTTCGGCGTGCGTTGGTTGCCAAGTCGTACACGAACACTTGCAAGCGACTTGATCTTTCTCAGCAGTATTTCTTGCTCTTCCTTGTTGAGGTCGTCGATGCTTGTCTTATTCTTCTTTTGGTTGTAGATAGGGTGATTCTTCTCGAATTTCTCCACATCCTGCTTGGTCGCGGTAGAAATGTCGATTTGCGCTTCGATGTCGAACGTAGCTTCTGCCACACGTAGCAAAGGTAGCGGCAACAGCGAGAGTTTCGGAATAGACACTATTTGCTCGTGTCCGTTAGAGTCGGTCATCTCGAAGTCGACCATCTTCAGCCGTTCGTGTCCGTTCGAACCGTTCGCAGGTTCCAACGCATACGTACGCAACACATCCAGATAATCCTCGGCTGCCTTCTGGTCGGCTGCGATAGTCGACTCAATCAATGCGCTCAGCATGTCTGCCAAGTTCATATCAGTCGAATCGTTAAATTCGGCTGGCAGTTGCGTATTCTCCGCATTTTGGTTATTGTCAATATCAGCCATAGTCGTATTATCAGAGGTTTTATGTTTCAGAAATCTTTACGCCGTTGCGCGTAGACACCTTCAGCGTGATGTTGTGTATAGCGCTCTCTGGCAGTTCTGCCAGCTGTTCGGCGTCCACAATCACGTCCAACGCCTTTAATTCGTCTTCCGACTTTTCTTCGAACAGTTCGCAAGTGTCTTCGATTGCGAAGCGGAATGACAACTCAAGGTCGCCGATTGTCACGGCAGGCAGATTGAGTTGGTGCATGACGCCCGCTTCACGATACTGGTCGGCGAGCGACTCTGTTAATAGGTTTGCCTGGTGCTGCGCAGACAGAACGTCGCGCAGCACTGAGGCTATTACATCTTGTAATCTTGCCATACTTAAATGGGTTTTTATGATACAAATACAATGCGAGTCAGTTCGCCGGCGGAAACCATGTAGACACCTTTAGCCTTGAAGATAAGCAGCATTTCGTCGCCACTCTCCAGCATGTCGGGCTTTGCTTCGCCTTCAATCGGGTCGCAGGTGACGTCCGTCGGTGCGTAAGCGCCTTTGCCGTTGCGGTATGATACAGATATGACTCCGTAGTTGTTCACGAGCGATATACGATCTGCCGAAACTTGTAGCGTGCCCTTCGGGTCGATCACTTCTGTCGAGTCGTCGAGCACTCCAAGCAGTCGGTCGATGCCACGTGGCATCTCGCCTTCGCTGGCTGTGATGCTGATGTCCATTGTCGTCTCCACGCTGTAGCGCGAGTCGCGAGTTGCGCCGGAGTCTTTCTTCGACGAGTAGCCGACTGACATTGTCGGTGTCGTAGCTATCGTAGGCTTAGCGCCAGTCGCACTTGCTGCAGTTTTGTTTGATGAAGCAGCGGAATTGTCTGTTGAAGCAGCAGGCTCGTCACCCGTTTTTTCGTTATTGACTTTCGCAGAAGAGTCCTTAGCCGGTTTTGCCGAAGCTGCCGACTTGCTGCCGTTGTCTGTTGATATTCCGGCGTTGATGGGTGTGCCACCGCTGCCTACCGATGCAACAACTCCAGACATTGCGTTCACCTTAGCCTTGAACGTATAGCTCATCGTAGAGATGGAGAGGCGCGGAACCGGCATCAATGTGAGAAGCGGCACACGCATCTTCACCTGCTTGCCGTCGCGGAAGAAGTTCATTGTAACGTAAGTTATCTGTCCTTGTCCGTTTTCGTCCACTTTTATGCCTTCTTCGCGTATGTAGCTAAGCGTTTCCTTTGCCAGGTCGCGCTGCGCTTTCACAGCAGCACGGAGCGGATTGCCGATAAGTTCGTCGAAAGAGATTTTGCCCAACAGATTTATAGAGTCGGAAACGAAAGCTTTGTCAACCTGCACTTCGTTCAGATCTTTCATCTGATCGCCTAAGGAAGGTGTTTTTTCCTTTTTCTGAGCTGCATTATGGGCATCGCCCAATGCTCCAATTACGGATGTAGTTGTGTCTACAGTCTTGTCGAGCGTGCTCTTTTCTTCTTTCTTCTTGCTATCGTCAGACTTATTGTCTTCGTTCTTTTCAGACTTTTCACCTTCATTAGACTCATGACTTTGATTTTTGTCATTGTCTGTAGAAGGTGCCTGTTGGTTCTCTTCTTCCGCTGAGCTTGTGTCTGTAGTTTCAGAGTCAACCGCTGGTGCATCAGTTTGTGAAACTTGATCCGTAGGTGGTGATGATTCACCTCCCGGCTTCAAATCTTTGTTGTTATTCTCATTATCTGACATAGTCGGTTACTATTTAGTTACGTTAATGACCAGCATTCTTTCGCCAGCCTTTGCACAATAGAATCCCTCGTTCTTGAACACACACAGAATGCCTGAGTCGTCAGCTGCCTTTTGTAAGTCAGTAGATGTCAATTCTTTTGCAGGTTTAAAGTCCTCATATTTGTATAACTTGATATCTTGTGGAGCGTAATACCCCTCTGTATTCTTGTATGAAATATAAGTGCTGCCGCCATCCTTCAGGCTTACCACCTGGTTAGACACGTTCAGCTCACCCTTTGTGTTGATAGAGTCGATAGAGGTGTTCAGCATTTCTAACACTTTAGCCATGCCAGCCGGCATATCGTCCTGACCCGCCTTAACGTTCACGTCCATAGTGTACTCCACGCTGTACTTAGATTCGCGTGTAGCGGTGGAGTCCTTCTTACTCGATATGCTTGTGCTCAGTTCCAAACTCGATTTCACAATGCCGATATTGACACTGGTGTTCGATTTCATTCCCATCTCCATAGCGGTCGACTTCTTGTCGGTCTGCGATGTGGCAGATGCCGCCGAGATGCGCGCCTTGAATGCGATGTCAATCTCGCGAATTGCCATGTATGGAATAGGCACAATTGTCAGCAATGGCAGACTGAGAGTCACCGAATGACCGTCTTTACGGTATTCGAAGTTCACGTATATAGCCTTTTTCCCGCCGTCTTCAGTGTCTGTGAGTCCTACGTCTCGTATGAACTCCCACGAGGTTAACGCCGCTTGTTTCTGCGCTTCGACACAAGCAGAAAGCGGTCCGCCGATGAGAGTGCCAAAAGGTAGTGACTGTAAGGCATTGTTCGCGACGGTAGAAGGTGTCGTATCAATCTTTGCCATAACCTTTAGAGTTAAATGTTAACGAATAGATGCTCTTTTTGTGAGGCATTATTTGATGGTTTATGCAACTTCTTAGGGCTTGGGCAACACGGTTATTGTAACCTTCTGAACATCACCACAAGAAATCACATATTGTTTACCCTGCGTACCAGTGTTTTTGGGAAGGGTAATTTCAAACTCTCTGGTCTTGTCCATCTTGTTTTCTTCACCATTGACACCATTGTCACACATGATGTTTGTTGCATCATACAAGCCTTCAGGAGTCTTGTATTGGGCAATAACCTTGACTGGCAGGTATAGAGTGTCATTCGGTGTACTACTCGGGGACTTCTCAGCGTAGAACGTTGTGTCGTTCACGCTCAGTTCGCCGTCGGGTGAACAAAGGTCCATTGCTGCTCCGAGCATTTCGAGAATCTTTGCCATGCCAGCAGGCATCGACTCCTGACCAGCGTGTACAGCAACGTCGATAGTTGCCTCTACGCTGAACTTCGAATCTTGCGTGCTCTTAGAGTCGCGCTTTGTCGAGAAGGTTGAGTTGATAGTGGTTGTCTTTCTTCTGAACAATCCCGATTTTCTTGTCGATTTTTTGTTTCCTTTAGATTCGTATTCTGTCTCGGTGCTCATCGATTCGCTCTCCACACCATTAACTGTAGCCTTAAAGCTGATGTCAACGCTGTTGATTGCGATATATGGAATCGGAACGATAGCTATCAGCGGAACGTTGATAACCACCTTGCGACCATTCTGAATAAAGCTGAAGCTAACATAGATAGCCGACTTTTCGCCAGTCTCCTTGTCTTCGTTCAGACATACATTGTTGATGAAGTTGATACTTGTCATTGCTGCATCGTTCTGCGCTTGAATACAAGCGCTAAGCGGACCGCCGATAAGGTTATCGAAAGGAAGTCCCTGCAGTGTACCGATAGATTTGTTTGCTACATCCATAGGTTTAAGTTTTAAAAAGTTATAGGTTCTTTGCTTAGACCTATTGACAAGATTGAACCATATAAATTCTTGCCAAGTCTGTTTGTGTTAATGTTTTTTTGTGTCGTGTTGTTAGGGTGTTTGTTATGAGAGTCTTACTTAGCTGCGTACGCCTTGTAAGCGTTGAGCAGCTTTGTGTCGTACTGGTTCTTGGCGTATTCGCTTCCGTTGTATAGACGTGCGAAGGTAGCCCACTTCTTTGCTTGTAGTGCGGCGTGCATCTGCGGGTTCTTTGTTATGAATCGGCAGAAGGCGAGCAACTGACTGCGTTCGCTCTGGCACATAGCGCTTACGAACTGCGCTACGGTTTTGAATCCGCAGAGCTGATACTGGAAGCCCATAATCTGGAACATTCCCCAACTTGCCGAAGCGTTGGCTGCGTCAGCGTTTATCTTGCGTGCCTGCTCGAGGCGAGCGTATTCGCCGATGCCACCTTTGTAGTGGGTCTTTGTCCACTTCGGGTAGAGTATGGAGGCGTTTGCTGCCTGGTATTTGGCAGGATCTATTTTGCGCAGCTGCAGCTGTCGCCAGAAGATATGACCTTCAAAGAGTAGTTGCGGCTTGCCTGCGGCGAGGAATCCTCCGCGTCCGGCTGTCTCCACTTTCTGCACCGACTTGAGCGCTGCTGTCTCGCAGTCGAGTAGGAGAGCGGCTAATCGGAAGTCGTCTTCAGTGAGTCGTGCGGCTGCCG
>ULTU01031675.1_pt1 | contig 12657 bp, 10 predicted proteins | sample 1957861 | NCBI WGS metagenome assembly ULTU01 (sample SAMEA4835742, study PRJEB28245) | human gut metagenome | biome: gut microbiome; material: fecal sample | place: Denmark | collected 2008
GCCGATGTCCGACAAGTTGACGTGTGCGGTACGTTCAATCAGTTCGTACTTTTTAATCAAAGGATAATTCTCGCGTGCCATGCCGATGCATTCATCCAAAGTGAGCTTTTGGGCAGATACTGCGAGGGTCATGGTGCAAAATAACACTGTCAGGGTTCGTTTCATGGCTCTGTTCTTTTTAAGCGTCGCATAATAATTTCCACATTTTCCGCTTTCCGCTTCTTCATAAAAGAATCCTTGTCGGCTGTCAGATCGCCGAGCATCGGCTTGACGAGGGGATAGCTTATGAATGTAAACAAGTTGAGTGATACGATGTCGAGAATCAACATCCGGGCATCTATCCATACGGTGGCTTGTGTGGCGGCACTTTTGTCAATATGCCGTTGTAAGTCTTGAAGCAGTTTTCCCGCGATAGCCGATATCTGCGACTGCATGATCTCATGTCGTTCAGGATGCGAATAGATCTCTTGAATGACGAAATGAGGAAGGTCGGGATTACTTGCTACAAAGTCAAAATGTTGTTCTACGCCGAGTCTGATTCGTTCCATAAGAGGCATATCGCCCGAAACGAATACTGTTAGCATGATTTTCTCGATTTCCTGCATTTTCTTCGCAATGATTCGTTCGAAAAGCATTCCTTTGGTACGAAAGTAATAATGTAGCATGGCGTGGGTGACGCCTGCTCGCTCTGCGATAGCGGTTGTTCGAGCTCCTTCCAGTCCTTTGAGCAGGAATTCCTCCTCCGCAGCCTGTAAAATACGGCTTTCGGTATCGGTTTTGATAGGTCCATTTTTTGCCATATATCAATAAACAATTAGGTTTAACAATCTTGTTAATACAAAGCTATATGAATAATTTTGTATGGCAAAACTTTTTAGCGAGAAAACAAATTAGGAATTCATATTTCTCTTATCTATTATCTATAGAAAGGACCTCGGCATTTGATTTAATACCGGAGTAACTCAAAATAGATTTGTAACAGCAGATTTTGTGTGTCGGATGGTTGATCCGTTGTCACCTGTTCTACGGTCGGCGGCGTTTGCGTCTGCATTGTTCTACCGTCGGTCTGTCGTTCTTTCTCTTCTCTAACCCCTTTGTTTACAACCTTCCTGTTCCTGTCTGCCTGATTTTTCGTTTTTTATCCTTATCTTTGCCAAAAAGGCAAAAGATTATGAGCATTGAGTTAGGAAAGTACAATACGCTGGAAGTGCTGAAAGAAGTTGACTTTGGCATGTATCTTGACGGTGGTGAGGAAGGCGAAATTCTGCTTCCATCGCGTTATGTTCCCCAAGACTGTAAGGTGGGAGATAAACTGAACGTTTTTATATATCTTGATAATGAAGAGCGCCTGGTTGCCACTACCTTGACGCCATTGGTGCAGGTGGGGCAGTTTGCCTGCCTGGAGGTGGCGTGGGTAAACCAGTATGGCGCTTTCCTCAACTGGGGATTGATGAAGGATCTTTTCGTCCCTTTCCGCGAACAGAAGATGAAGATGCAGGTAGGAAAGAAGTATGTGATTCATGCCCATTTGGATGAAGAAAGCTACCGTATCGTGGCATCGGCCAAGGTAGACCGTTATCTTTCCAAAGAGAAAGCTGCTTTTGAGCCGGGACAAGAGGTGGATATCTTGATTTGGCAGAAGACGGACTTGGGATTTAAGGCAATCATTAACAATGAATATAGCGGATTGCTATATGAGAGTGAGATATTTCGTCCATTGCACACGGGCATGACGCTGAAAGCCTATGTGAAGCAAGTACGTGAAGACGGCAAGATAGACTTGGTTCTCCAGAAACCGGGACAGGCCAAGGTGGAAGACTTCTCGGCTACTTTGCTGGACTATATTCGTGAACAGGGCGGGCAGACAACTTTGAACGACAAGAGCCCGGCAGAAGAAATTTATGCAACTTTCGGTGTCAGCAAGAAGACTTTCAAGAAGGCTGTGGGAGACTTGTACAAGAAACATCTGGTTGTCTTGGAGGAAGATGGAATCAAGATTAGGAATTAATCCCGGTCATTAGGAAATTCCCTATTTATAAATAGAGACAATCATTAGGGAGAGGAATTTCCTCTTCCTATTTTTGTCATATAATAAAAAAGAAAAGTCATGATACGTCATTTAATGCTGAGTGTTTGTCTGGTTCTGGCAACGTTGCCCACAATGAAAGCGGCAACAATAGATGGAATCCGCATAGAAAGCCCACATCGCAAAATTGTGGTGCTGGTTGACGGGCAGCAGGTTTGTTTGCCTACTTTCAGTTGTTTTGTTGCCAATTTGCACGGCAGTTGTCGGGTGGAGGTTTATGAAGCACCGTCCCGTGGGGAGAATCCCCGAAGAGGGAAACTCCTATATGATGAACGTGTGCATTGCTCCATTAATGAGGTGAAAGACATTTTCATTCCGGAGGGCAAAGAATCTGGCGGAAACCGGGACGATTCTAATCATCACAAGCCCGGCAGACCTGGTGACTGGTCGGCAGAAGGACAGCGTGGACAGGTGATGTCACCCCCTGCTTTCGAACAGTTCATGGAACTGATGAAGAAACAGAGTTTTGACTCTGATCGTAAGGAAGTGCTCAACCATGCCTTACTCACGTCTTGGTTCACTACAGACCAGTGCATCCGTCTGATGGATTTTTATCGTTTCGACAGTGAAAAGAAGCAGTTGATGAAGAAGATTTATCCTAAAATTACCGATAAACCGAATTTTTATAATGCAATAGATAAGCTGACTTTCTCGTCGGATAAGAAAGAGATAAATACCTTTATCAAAGAATATCATGAAAAGAAGAATTAAAAAAGGAGGGATTATGAAACGGATTATATTTATATTTTTTGCAGCTATGATGAGTACGGCTGTTTGCAGTGCGGCGATGAGCAATAGCAAAGTGCGTAAAGAAACCCGTTTTCTTACGGACAAGATGGCCTATGAACTGAATCTGGATACAGAACAGTATAATGATGTGTACGAAATTAACTATGATTTCATTTCCGGTATACGCTATCTGATGGATGATGTTCTTCGGGGTGAGGAATGGGCCTTGGACCGCTATTACGATTATCTGGATGTACGTAATGATGACCTCCACTGGGTATTGAGTAGTAAACAGTACAGTCGTTTCATGCAGGCAGCCTATTTTTATCGTCCGGTTTATGTAAGTGGTGGGCGTTGGTCTTTTAGGATTTACATCACTTACGCCAACCATAATCATTTTTATTTCCCGCAGCCATATCATTACCGTACATATTGCGGTGGACACTATCGTACGCATTATCATGACAGCTATTATCGCGGGCGTTATCATCATCCGCACTATACGGGTTCATGGGGCATCCGGAATGGCAAGTCCTACCATACCAGTCGCCGTTCCGACTTCGGCTCAGTGAACATTCGCCCAGATTCGAACAGACGTCCGGCAGGTAAGGATGATGTATATGTTACAAGGCGTAGCAGCACGGGTGTACGTAGCAACAGTACGCGGCACAGCAGTGTGAGTGGTGGCAGAAATCCGGGTAAAGAAAAAGTAGAAGCCACAAGAACTAAAAATAACAATAAGAGTTCCGGTCGCAGCAGGGTAAAAACGGAGAGTAGGGGAAAAAAGGATGCTTCCAATGTACGGAGTTCCGGAAACCGCCGAAGCAGTTCTTCAAGTACTACTCGCAGCTCTTCCGGCAGTAGATCTTCCCGCTCTTCGGAAAGGACAAGGAGATAGTGTAGATATGCAGGTGCTTGAAGCACTTCATGCTTCCTTCTGAAATGCTTGGAATTTTATCTTGGAATGCTATAGCTTGAGATAAAATTCCTGGCATTTCCTTTCAGTACAATATTCTTTATATTTACGTGGGCTGCTTCTTCTTCACTGATAATGCCTTTCTTTACCAATCGTTCGGCAATCAGTCGGAAGTAGCCTTCTTGTTTTTCTTTTAGCATGCCCTCTTCAGTGAATGAATTACGCCAGTGCTTAGGCTTGGGAATGATGGAGGCAAGAAATATGCATTCTTCCAAGTTTAGTTGGGAGGGACGTTTATCGAAGTAGAAGTCGGCTGCTTCTTGGATACCGTAAACCATTGGTCCCCATTCGGCGATATTCAAGTATACTTCAAGCATCCTTTCTTTAGAGGTCAGCCGCTCGGTCTCTATCAGCCAGACTATCAATGCTTCTTCTATTTTACGGGCAATGTTCTTGTTTCGGTTCAGAAAAACATTCTTTATCAGTTGCATGGAAATAGTGCTTCCACCGCGGGCAAAACGGTGCTCTTGCAGGTCGTAGATAAGCGCTTCGCGCATGGCATCGGGTAGAAATCCTTTATGATAGAAGAATGCCCCGTCCTCACTTTGCATGACTGACATCTGCAGCCGTTGCGGGATGCTGTCCAGTGGTGTGAAGTGTTCCCAAGACGGGCCAATGCGGAAAGTGCGTACGGGCTCCCCGTTTTCGTAGGCTGTATATTCAAACTCCTCGGACATTTTGCCTAAATCAGCTTTTCCATAGCTCAGAATGCGGAAATCCTTTTCCTTTAATTCCGATTTCAGTTTTAAACTGTCCAATTGGGAGAAATCCACATCCAGCAGGAATTGATAGGCCAATTGTCCGGAAACGCGGATACCTTCAAGATTGCCGAATAAACCTTTTGGCAGTGAACTGAATAATTCTTCGGCCGGGAACCACGGTTTATGTACGGATGCAGTGAAATGCCATCCTCTATTATCCGGTTGGGTTCGTTCGACTTTAAAATAAGGATGGAAAATCAAGGTATTGAAACGTACAAGGCTGGTACTGTCCAATTCCATTACTTGCGGCGTGATATTCAGATGGAAGTCCAGTTTCCCGTGGTCGAGATTGATGTAAGTAGGGGACAGGCGATTGTGATACACTTGCAGCCCGGATACTTCCGATTGGCCGGTAAGACTGCTTGATTTCCCGTCTGTTTTTTCTTGGAACAGACTGAATTTGAGGCTGTCGAACTGTACTTCAGCACCGAAACGGCGGTGAATGTAAGGCACTGTCAGCCGGGGAGCATGTATGCTGACACGGAGTCTTCTGTCAGTAGGGTTGATTTCTCCTTCTGTGTTCCATCGCTGTGTCAGAGTATCTTCTGTGATGGATATCTCGGAGCGGAAATGGTGCTTGTCAATGCGAAATTCCGGAATGTGAAGAGTTACGAAGTTGTTGTCTTTACGCTCACTGATACATAGATGCGTCAGGTTTCCGTCGCCGGGAAGCAAGCCGAACAGAAGGTTGAGTATTGCATGGATGTGTCGGGCATAATCTGTTGACAGATGCTCTTTTGTTGGAGACGATGCCTCTTCTACAGACTGTGCTGTATGGGGAGGTAGAAAGAGGAAGTCATAGTTTGCCGTGGAGCCTTGTTTCATGAAGTTCAGTTTAAGGCCATCCATTTGTACATTTCTTACGTTGATGTCTCCCCATAACAGTTTCCACAGACTGATGCTGACCTCAAGGGAGTGCAGGTGGAGAAGAGTGTCGCGGTGCTCGGGGACAACGGTAAGACCGCATAGGGAAATTGTGTTCAGTCCATTCATTGTCAGCTTGTCATAGGCAATGTTCAGCTTGTACCGTTGCTCCAGTCGGTCGATGCGTCGGTCTGCTACATGTTGCAGCAGGCTTCCGCGGCAAAGGTACAGTATTGCCGATGTGAGGAGAAGTAGTGAAACACTTACTGAAGCAGCAATTCTTATCTTAGTATTAATCATCTGACAATTCAATTTTTGTGCTGCAAAGGTAACTAATTAAGCAGTTTCTTATTCGATATTGTCTGAAAAACGCAGAATAAAAACTCCCCTCTCACTTATATGAAGCAGGGAGAGGGGAGAATCAAACACAACAACTAAAATTATACTTTGTTTTTCATTCAATAGGTTCTCCTTTGTAGAAGTCCAGAATTTTGGTGCGGAACAAATAATCATACTTGGCTTGCAGTTCGTCCGATTGTGACTTCATAAGGTTTTGTTTGGCTTCATTGTATTCCACGGCATTTGCTTTCCCGTTTTCATACTTTTCGCTCATCAACTTGAAAGACTCTTCACTGGCAACGGTGGCAGTATGGCTGCTGTTGTATTTGCTCTCAGCAGCAGTGGCGTTGTACCATGCCTGCTGGATTTCCTTGTAAAGTGTCTTTTTGGCATTATCCAGTTGCAGGGCATAATTCTCACGTTGCAGGCGTGCCGTGCGTACCCGGTTGCGGGTAGAGAGGCGGTTGAAAATAGGCACACTGAGGTTGAGACCTACATATTTGTTGAAGTTATCGTTCATCTGCTGGCTGAAAGTACGGTCGATGGTAGAATAGTAATTTGTGCCGAGGCTGCCGTTTAGGCTCAACTGCGGGTAGTAGTTGCTCTGGGCAATGCGGATATTGTGCTTGCTGCCTTCCAGGCGGAACTGTGCAGCCTGTATGGAAGGTTTGCTCACCATGGCTGTTTGGAATATTTCATCCGGAGGCGTGAGAGGAATCAAATCCAGGTTGACCGCCGGAGATTCCAGGTTGAACCCTTCAGGTGTTTCCAGTTCGATAAGCTGGCTAAGGTCAAGCAAGGCCAACTTATAGTTATTGTCTGTCTGCACTACATTCATTTCGTCTTGTGCCACACGTGCTTTGGCTTCCGCCAATTCTGCCGGAGAAGCCTTGCCCAGTTCTGCCAGCCGGCTGATGCGGGCATATTGCTCTTTGCTCAATTGTGCTTGTCCCAGAGCCACTTGGTGCAGTTCTTGGTTGAAGAGCACTTGCAGATAGGCCGAAGCGATGTTGATGGAGATGTCTTCCTTTGCTTTCTCCAGGTCGGCAATGGCAGCTTTCAGGTTCAGTTTTGTCAGAGCCTGCTGGTTGGGAATTTCCAGACCGGTAAAGATAGGGATGCTGGTGTTGAGCGACATGTTGGTGCTGTGGCTGCTGGTGTTTACGTATACTGTAGAATAGTCGCCCGTAGCATCGTTCTTGATAGCGGTCTGCGTACGTCCCCAGTTCCAGCTTTGGCCGGCACTGGCATTCAGGTTCGGCAGTCGTGCCCATTTGGCTGTGTTTACTTCGACAGCACTTTGTTCGGCGGTGTTGGTTGTCTGGCGGATGCTGATGTTGTGCTCGATGGCATAGTCTATGCATTGGCGCAAAGACCAGCGTTCCTGTGCCTGCACTGAGACACTGCCGAATATTGCGAGGTATAAGAATATCTTTTTATTCATATCATATATCTGTTTAAGCTATTCCGTTCGTTAATCCTTTTTCTCTGCACCGCGAATCTTGTCCTGGGCACTGATGCCGCTTTTGATGGCAATCTTTATGCCGTCACTCATACCGACCTGGATGGGTCGGCGTTCGAACTTCTGTACCGGTACGCTGTCCGTCATTACGTATACAAAGGTGCTGTCACCATTGAATTCAACGGTACTTTCCGGTACGGCAAGTGTTTTCAGGGCGCGGTCCAATACGATTTCTGCGTTGGCAGAATAGCCGGAGCGTATTTGTACGCTGTCCGGTGCGGCAACGGCTGCTTTGATTTCAAACTGATTGGCACCATTCTCTTCCACGCCTTTCGGGGATATGTATTCCAGCGTGGCATCGAACGAAAGATTCTGCAGGGCACCGATTGTCAGTTTCACCGGCATGCCTTCGTGCACACGTCCCACTTCGGTTTCGTCAATGTTGCCGCGGAAAATCAAGTCGTTCATGTTGGCAACGGTAGCGATGGTGGTCCCATCATTGAAAGTGTTGCTCATGATAACCGAGTTACCTACTTTGATGGGCACATCCAGAATCAGACCGGTAATGGTGGAACGAATCAATGTACTGCTGAAAGAGGCACTGTTTTGGGTGATGCCTTCTTTTATAATTTCCAGGTTGTCTTTTGCTGTTTGCAGTTCCTCGCGTGCTTGCTTCACGCTTACTTCCCCTTTTTCATACTCTTCGGCACTGATAAGTTTATCGTTGTATAGTTTCTGGATACGTGCGAAGTCTGTCTCAGCTTGGGCAGCGTTGATTTCTGCCAATCGTACGCGGCTTTCGGCAGAGTTCAATTGTCCCAGTTCGGGGATTACCTTCACTTTGGCAAGTACTTCCCCCTGCTTCACGCTCTGTCCTGCTTCCTTGTATACTTCGGCAATGATACCGGAGATTTGCGGTTTGATAAGGACTTCGTCTCTCGGTTCCACTTTGCCGGTGGCTACGGTAGTCTTTTCAAGGTCTGTCACTTCCGGAACTATTGTTTCGTATACTGTTACTTTGGGCTGGGACTTCTGGTACAGAAATACGAATGTCCAAATGAATAAGGCAGCTATTACTACCAATAATGCGATTTTCAGAAACTTCTTTGTTTTCATCTTATATTTACGATTTAATTATTTACGGTTGATTTAGCCATTGTCTTATGCTCTCTTTAACGGGTTTTATTCATCCCTGATTGCCTCAATTGGCTTGATAGCCATGGCGCGGTAGGCGGGTGCCAGTCCGGCAAGCACTCCCAAAGCGATGAGGAGGATGCAAGTCCCGATAGCCAGTCCGAATGAAACCTGATAGTGGGACTTGATGACTCCAGGGTCATTGGCAGCCTTTTCAAGTATCTGCAGTACAAGTACGGCAAAAGAAATGCCTGCCATACCCGCTATAGTGGTCAGTACCATGCTTTCCGAAAGGATTTGTTGTAGAATGTCTTTGGGACGGGCACCGATGGCACGGCGTATGCCTATTTCTGTCGTGCGTTCTTTTACGGTTACCATCATGATATTCGATACACCGATGGCTCCGGCAAACAAAGTTCCCAAACCTACCATCCAGATTAGAAAACGCACTCCGGTCATCAGGTTGTCCATCATGGAAAACATAGCTTCTGCATTCAGAAGCATGATGGCTTGTTTATCATCGGGAGCAATGTAGTGTGCCGCTTTTATAAGGCGTTCCACTTCGGGCTGCACGTCTTTCACTTTTACTCCCGGTTTCATGATGAAGCATATTACATGCAGTTTCTTTCCGAGGTTGTAGGTCTGCTGCATGGTGGAAAAAGGCAATGTTATGGCTTCAGATGCCTGGCCTTGTATATTGACATTGCCTTCGGATGAACACATCCCGATAACCTGGTAATAGATGCCATTTACCCGGACATATTTGCCGCAGGGGTCTTCACCCGGCTTGAAGAGGCTTTCGTAAACACGTTTGCCGATTACACACACTTTTCGTGACTCTTTAATGTCGACATCATTGATGAAACGCCCGTAGGTCATCTCTTGATGCTCTATCTGTTCATACTCGGGATACAAGCCTTTCACGCTGCAGTCATACTTGTTGTCTCCGTAGACGGCGACTTGTCCCCAGAGGGCAATTGAAGGCGTGGCAAGCGCTATGCCGTCCACACTGCGTACACGGTTCACATCCTCCATCTCCAGGTCCCACCAGCGTCCCTTGCGGAAACCTTTGTAAGCTTCGCTTGTCCTCTGTACGGCGATAAAGCCCGAGTTGGTTGCAAATCCTTCAAACTGGGATCTCAACTCTTCCTGTGTACCTTGACCGCTACCGATGAGTGTCACCAGCATGAAGATGCCCCAGAATACGCCGAATGCCGTAAGCAGGCTTCTCGTCTTGTTCCTTGTTATTGTGATGAGGATTTCCTCACATGTATCTATGTCTATTCTCATAATCTTTAATCTGCTCTAAGTGCTTCGATAGGACTGATGCTTACTGCTTTCTTTGCCGGGAAGAATCCGGCCAGCGTGCCCGCTATGATGAGGGTCAGGGTAGCCTGGATCGCAATGTTGAGGTCTACGGTAGGATCGGAGAACATGGTTTGCTGGAACATGCCGGCATCCATCGTCTGATTGCCGAAGACAGTGCTCATCCATTCTGTCACCCCGATGCCTGCCACCATGCCGATATAGCCGAATAGGGTAGTGATGGTCACACTTTCTACAATAATCAGCCAAAGGATGGAGAAGGGCTTTGCTCCCAGTGCTTTACGGATGCCAAATTCCCGGGTACGTTCTTTCACGGTAATCAGCATAATGTTCGACACGCCGACAATGCCGCTCAACAGTGTGAAGATTCCGATAACCCAGATGGCCGTGCGGAGGATGTTCATCGCGTTTTGGGTTTGCAGATAGTTGGTGAAACGGTTCCATATCCATATGGCACTGTCATCAGTGGGGTCGAAGCGATGGTTGGTGGCAATGGCTTTGCGGTATTCTTTTTCAAAGGCCTCATTGCTTTCTATGCTGCTCAGGTTCTTGGTCGTGAAGATGATGTTATTCAACTTGTCTCCTTTATTATAGATGGTCTGCAAGGTGGAGAAGGGGATATACGCCTCGTTTGCCTCGCGGTCCCCCTGGTCATTGTAGAGGCCCACTACCTGATAGGCCACTCCACCGGCGTTGACAAATTGCCCGATTGGTTCGGTATGTGTTTTGCCAAAAAGTATCTCCGCAGATTTCTTATGGAGGATGATTACTTTACGTCTGTCTTTCAGGTCGTTGTAGTTGATGAAACGTCCGTCCGCTGTTTTCACGGTTTCCACTTCTGTGTAGTTTGGATATACGCCCAGCAGGGAGATATTGATATATTCTTGTCCGAAGCTGACGTTTACGTTACCTTGACGCACGGTGGCACCGGCGCTTATGACATTCTCGGTAAATTGCTTTTCCGTATCATCCATGTCACGGTTGTCCAGTTGGATGCGCCGTCCCTCTTTCAGGCCGTCGTATGATTTGGTGGTCCAGCCGGGGAAGATGCGGATGGAGTTCAAGGCACGCTCCGACGCATTCTGTTCGAAAGCATGTATGAGGCCATTTCCGGCTCCGAGCAGTACGATGAGCATGAAGATGCCCCATGCCACGGCAAAGCCTGTGAGGAACGTGCGCAGTTTGTTGCGTTTGATGGTTCCGTATATTTCCTGCCAAAGATCTATCATATGTTTTTTCTTTTATTTCATGAATCCGTTTTTCCCGAACGGGCTTGCATCATGGTTCAAATTCGTTTCGATGCTGCCTATGATACCGTCCTTGATGTGGATAATCTTATCCGTCTGGTTGGCAACACCGCTTTCGTGGGTCACCACCACGATGGTCATACCCGTATCGTGCAGTTCCTTCAGAATCTGCATCACCTCTACGGAAGTCTTGCTGTCGAGCGCGCCGGTAGGTTCATCGGCAAGGATAATCTGCGGTTGGGTGATGAGGGCGCGGGCGATGGCTACACGCTGTTTCTGTCCGCCTGACATCTCGTTAGGCATGTGGTGCGCCCACTCTTTCAGTCCCAGGCGGTCCAGGTATTCCAGTGCCAGTGCATTGCGCTTGCGGCGGTTCACCCCTTGATAGAAGAGGGGGAGTGCCACATTCTCCACTGCATTCTTGAAGGAGATGAGGTTGAAGGACTGGAAGATGAAGCCGATCATGCGGTTGCGGTATTCGGCTGCCTTTGTCTCGCTGAGGTTCTTGATGAGGGTACCGTTCAGGTAGTATTCTCCCGTGTCGTAATTATCCAGGATACCCAGTATATTGAGTAAAGTGGACTTTCCCGACCCCGATGAGCCCATGATGGAAACAAACTCACCTTTCTGGATGTCGAGGTTGATACCTTTGAGCACGTGCAGTGGTGCCCCGTTGTAATAGGTCTTGTTAATGTCTTTAAGTTGTATCACAGTTTTCCTTGTTTTTTTGCTTTACTCTTCTTAATTTTCACTATTAGACGCAGCCGTGCTACGAAAAGTTGCAAAACTTGCAAACTTTTTTAAAAAAAGATTTTGCAGTGTCGTTTTTCTTTGTGATTTTTGTAACCATGTATACGATTAACTAACCCTTTAAACAAACGTAATATCATGAATTCAAACATGGAGAAGCCCTATGTGGTGGGCATTGACATAGGCGGAACAAACACCGTCTTTGGTATTGTAGACGCACGCGGAACTATTATTGCAAGCAGTTCCATCAAAACCGGAGCTTATGAGCAGGCTGAAGCTTATGTGGATGAAGTATGCAAGAATTTGCTGCCGCTCATTATCGCCAATGGCGGTGTAGACAAAATAAAAGGTATCGGTATCGGTGCTCCTAACGGAAACTATTACAGCGGTACCATTGAGTTTGCCCCGAACCTTCCCTGGAAGGGCGTAATTCCTTTGGCTGCCATGTTTGAGGAGCGCTTGGGCATCCCCACGGCTCTGACAAACGACGCCAACGCTGCCGGTATCGGTGAAATGACTTACGGCGCAGCTCGCGGCATGAAAGACTTTATCATGATTACCCTTGGCACCGGTGTGGGTAGCGGTATTGTTATCAACGGCCAGATGGTTTATGGTCATGACGGCTTTGCCGGTGAATTGGGACATACTATCATCCGTCGTGAAAACGGTCGTCTCTGCGGATGCGGACGTCACGGCTGTCTGGAAACTTACTGCTCGGCTACGGGTGTGGCACGCTCTGCCCGTGAGTTCCTGACCAAGAGTACCGAACCCAGTTTGTTGCGCGACATTCCGGCAGAAAGCATTACTTCCAAGGATGTGTATGATGCTGCCGTGAAGGGCGACAAGATTGCTCAGGACATCTTTGAGTTTACCGGAACCATTTTGGGTGAGGCTTTGGCTGATTTCATCGCTTTCTCCAGTCCGGAAGCTATCGTATTGTTCGGCGGTCTGGCAAAGGCGGGCGACTATATCTTCAAGCCTAT